>OHAX01000009.1_pt1 | contig 138396 bp, 110 predicted proteins | sample 1577261 | NCBI WGS metagenome assembly OHAX01 (sample SAMEA3541483, study PRJEB24748) | human gut metagenome | biome: human gut; feature: human-associated habitat; material: faeces | place: China | collected 2012 | reverse complement strand
CTATCCTGGCAGAAAAAGACGTGAATGCCATTTCCATGCCGCTGTCCAACTGCGAGGTGGGCGGAGGAATAGCTCCCATAGAGAAAATGCTGGAGGCCGGCATGACCGTTGGCCTGGGCACGGACGGCTATGTGAACAATTTCTTTGAAGTAATGCGCGGAGCGTTCCTGATTCACAAGGGCTACCATAAGGATCCCCAGGCCATGCCTGCAAGGAAGGTGTACCGTATGGCAACGGAGCTCGGCGCAAAGGCAGTGGGCATAGAGGCGGGAGTCATAAAGGAGGGCATGCTGGCCGACCTGATTACCGTGGATGTGGCAAGACCCACTCCCATCAATGAATATAACGTATATGACCAATTAGTACTTTTTACCAACCCCCAGAATGTGATAAACGTGATGGTGGGAGGCGCATGGCTTAAGAGGGACGGAAAGCTGGTGACTCTTGACAAAGAGGCTGTGCGCAGAGAGATGGAAGAAAAGACAGAGAGGTTCTGGAAAGGAGATTCAGAATGTCGTTAACAAAAGTAGGCGAAAAACATTTTTCTGTGGTAAACCACTGCGTACCCCGTATTGACGGGGTGGATAAGGTAACGGGAAGGGCGCGCTACGCAGCGGACATATATATGGAAGGAATGCTTTACGCTGGCGTTTTAAGAAGCCCCTATTCCAGTGCCAGGGTAGTGTCCATTGATGCCGCGAAAGCAAAAGCGATTCCGGGCGTGGAGGCTGTTGTTACCTGTTTTGACATGCCCCGCACCAGAAGCTGGGCAGGATACATGTATCTGACGGATACCATCCGTTACTCCGGCGACTGTGTAGCCATGGTCGCAGCCCAGTCAAAGGAGCTGGTGGATGAGGCTCTGGAGGCGATTCATGCGGAGTATGAGGAGCTTCCGGGCGTGTATACCATCGAGGAAGCCTTAAGCGAGGGCGCCTTTGCGGTCCATGAGAAATATCCCGACAATATTTTTAAGGATTCCGTGTTCCATATCCGCAAAGGAGACCCGGACACAGCATTTGAAAAGGCGGATATTGTTCTGGAGAGGGAATACAGGACCCAGTACATTGAGCACTCCTATATTGAGCCGGAGGCATGTATCTGTTACCTGAATCCCAATGACGGCGCCATGACCGTACATTCCGCTTCCCAGAATCCCTTCTTTACAAGAAGGTATGTGGCGGATGTGCTGGGAGTGCCCATGAACCAGGTCCGCATGGTCCAGGAGACCCTGGGCGGCACCTTCGGAGGCAAGGAAGAAGGAGCAGGACTGGTGGCAGGAAGATGCGCCTACCTGTGCAGCCTGACGAAAAAGCCGGTTAAGTTCGTGTTCAACAGGGAGGACTCCTTCCTGGAATCCGCTAAGCGCCATCCCTTCCGCCTCCGCTACAAGGCCGGAATCACAAAGGACGGACGGATCGTGGCCTGGCAGGGCGAGCAGGTGGATAACTGCGGTGCCTACAACAACCAGACCCAGTTCATGAACTGGAGGGCAAATGTCCATTCAGCAGGCCCTTATGAGATTGATAATATCAAGACGGATACATACGGTGTGTTCACAAACAATGTACACTCCGGCGCCATGAGAGGCTACTCATCCCCTCAGCTGATTTGGGCGCAGGAGCAGTTCATCGAGGAGCTGGCCATGGCCTGCGGTATGGATGAACTGGAATTCCGCCGCAAGAACCTTCTCCACGACGGAGCTCTGACAGCCACCGGCGTACCCGTGGAACACTGCGTGATACAGGATATCATGGACGCCACCGCAGAGCAGACCGGTTACAAGGAGAAGCATGCGGCCTACTTAAACCAGCCTGAGGGAAGCCGTAAGCGCAGAGGCATCGGCCTGGCCGTTTGCCACAGGGGTTCCGGCCTGGGAGCTGAATCTCCGGACGCTTCAGGATGTATGATGATCTGCAACGAGGACGGTTCCGTGATGATTAATTCCGGTCTGGCAGAGAACGGCCAGGGATTAAAGACAGCCTATGCCCAGATTGCGGCAGAAGCCCTGGGTGTGAGCTATGAGGCAATCCGTTTCTTCGGCACCGACACCCATTCCATCCCGGACTGCGGCATGACAGTGGCTTCCAGAGGAACGGTCATGGGAGCACAGTCCGTCAGAAAGACGGGAGAGAAGCTGAAGGGAGTCATGATCCAGAATGCCCTGGAGCTTCACAGCCTTCCGCTGGAGGAAATCGAGAAGGCATACGGCCTTAAGAAGGGAACCCTGGATTACAGCAAGCTGACAGCAGATCAGGTGGAGCTTTTAGACAGCCAGTTTTATTTGAAGAAATATCCGGATGTGAAGGTCCCCTTCTCCGGCGTCTGCAATGCCTGTCTCTGGACCGGCAAACAGATGGCTGCCTTTGAGTGGTTTAAGCCCCAGGATTTGATTCAGGACCACGAAACAGGACAGGGAAAAGCATTCCCCACCTTTGCTTATGGCTGCATCGTGGCTGAAGTGGAAGTGGATATGAAGACCGGCTACGTGGATGTGCTGGAGGTAACAGCCAGCCACGACGTGGGTACCGCCATCAATCCGGCTCTTGTAAAGGGACAGATTTACGGAGGCATTGTCATGGGCCAGGGCTTTGCGGTGACAGAGGACGTGGTAACCGGAAAGCGGGGGCAGAAGACAAAGAATTTTGACAGCTACATTCTTCCCACCTCCATGGACGCTCCGAAAATGAACATCAATATATATGAAAACCAGGATCCGGCAGGAACCTATGGAGCCAAATCCATCGGGGAACCAGCCACCGAGGGCGTAGGGGCAGCCATTGCCAATGCCATCTTTAACGCCACCGGCCGCCGGGTCTATGAAAATCCTGCAGACTTAGAGACAGTATTGCTGGGACATAAATTACAGTAGAAGGGAGATTCGGCAAATGATTCAGTATAAGTATCACAGGGCCGCTTCCCTGGACGACGTAGTGAAAGTGCTTAAGGAATACGGCGGCAAGGCCCGTATCGTCGCCGGGGGAACGGACATCATGGTCCAGATTCACGAAAAGGATAAACGATGGAAGGACCTCCAGTGTCTGCTTGATATCACCTATTTAGACAAGGAGCTGCGCTATATCAGCCAGGACGAGGAGTATGTATACATCGGCCCGCTGTCCACCCACACGGATTTGGAACAGTCGGAAATCATTGCAAAGCACATCCCCTTCCTGGGATGGGCCAGCGCCACCGTGGGTTCCCCGCAGATACGAAACCGCGGGACCCTGGGCGGAAGCATCGGCAATGCATTTCCTGCCTCCGACCCCCTTCCGGCCCTGATTGCGGCGGACGCCCTTATCAAGGTGTACGGCCAGGACGGCGAGCGGGTATGCCTGCTTAAGGATTTTTATGAGGGAAAGGGAAGCCTTAAGCTTGAACCGGGAGAATTCATCCGCGAATTCGTGGTAAAGAAGCTGCCGGAGGGAACCAGAATGGGATTTTCCAAGCTGGGCAGAAGAAAGGCTCTGGCCATATCCAGGCTTAACTGCGCTGCGGCCCTTACCATGGACTCTGAGGGAACCATCACAGAAGCCAGAATCGCTCCGGGATGTATCTTTATACTGCCTGACAGAGTGGAGAAGGCCGAGCAGGTCCTGATAGGGCAGAAGCCGTCTGAGGAGCTGTTTGCCAAAGCAGGAAAAGCCGTGTCAGAGGTCATGATAGAGCGCACCGGCGTCCGCTGGTCCACCCAGTATAAGGAGCCTGCGGTCCAGGAAATCGTACTTCGGGCCCTGTGCCAGGCAGCAGGAATGGAGGTATAGCAGTGGAGAAGATGAAAATAAGTTTTACATTAAACGGAAAGCCCTGCCAGGTGGAGGTAAAACCCCACCAGAGGCTTTTGGATATGCTGAGAGACGACCTGCGCCTGACCGGTACCAAGGAAGGCTGCGGAATCGGTGAGTGCGGTGCCTGTACCGTGATTATGGACGGCAAGGCAGTTACGGCCTGTCTGGTGCCGGCTCCGGCGGTGGACGGCCGGAACGTGGTCACCATCGAGGGCGTGGGCTGCGACGGGAAGCTGGATCCGGTGCAGGAGGCAGTTCTTGAGAACCATGCGCTCCAGTGCGGATTCTGTACACCGGGATTCATCATGAGCGCCAAGGCTCTCTTAGACGAGAATCCGGATGCCACACGGGAGGAAATCCGCCGTGCCATATCCGGAAACCTGTGCCGCTGTACAGGGTATGAGCAGCTGACCGACGCCATCTACCAGGCGGCAGAGGAGCTTAAGAAGCTCCATATGGAGAAGCTGTAACCGGTAATAAGGGGCAGGACGCGTCTGACGTTTGCCTGTAATATTAAATCAAGGAGATATTGGAACATGAGCTGTGAAATCAAATGGGCTTTAAACAAGATGCCTAAGACAGAAGACAAAAATCTTCCCATCATGTCTGTGGTGGAGGTAAAGAAGGCAAGGGCTTTCCATGAAAGCATTCCCCAGTACCAGGTAACACCTCTGGCAGACCTTAAGAATATGGCGGAATATCTGGGCCTGGCAAAGGCCTGTGTAAAGGATGAGAGCTACCGGTTTGGATTAAATGCATTCAAAGTATTAGGCGGTTCCTATGCCATCGCCAGATACATTGCAAAAGAGACAAAACGCGACATCAGCCAGATGCCTTACAGCGTGCTCACTTCCAAGGAGCTTCGCGACGAGTTCGGCCAGGCCACCTTTTTCTCTGCAACAGACGGAAACCACGGCAGGGGCGTTGCCTGGGCCGCCAACCGTCTTGGCCAGAAATGCGTTATCCGTATGCCTGTGGGCTCCACTGAGAACAGGCGCCGCCACATCGAGGATGAAGGCGCTGAGTGCACCATCGAGAAGGTAAACTACGACGACTGTGTCAGGATGGTGGCCGAGGAGGCCAAACACGCGGAGCGCGGCGTGGTCATCCAGGATACTGCATGGGAAGGCTATGAGGAGATTCCGTCCTGGATTATGCAGGGCTATTCCACCATGGCTGACGAGGCAGTGGAGCAGTTTGAGGAGCGTCCCACCCATGTGTTTGTCCAGGCAGGCGTGGGAAGCCTGGCAGGAGGCGTGGTGGGATACTTTGCCAACAAGTATAAGAAGAATCCTCCGGTTATGGTAGTGGTGGAAGCAGAGCCTGCAGCCTGCCTTTACAGGGGCGCAGAGGCGGCAGACGGGGAGATACGCATTGTGGACGGCGAAATGCCCACCATCATGGCAGGCCTGTGCTGCGGTGAACCCAATATCACTTCCTGGGATATCTTAAAGAACCATGTGACCGCCTTCCTGGCAGTGAACGACGATGTGGCCAGAAGAGGCATGCGCATGCTGGCAGCTCCCTTTAAGGGAGACCCCCAGGTGGTTTCAGGTGAGTCCGGCGCAGCCACATTCGGCGCCCTGGCCACCATCATGAAGGATGAATCCTACCGCGAGCTGCGTCTGGAGCTTGGACTGAATCAGGATTCCAAGGTACTTATGTTCTCCACCGAGGGAGACACGGATCCGGACCGCTATAAGACCATTGTATGGGAAGGCGGACTGAAGTAAACAAATGCTGGAGGTAAAATATGTTAGATAAATCAAAATTAACCGGAGCGGATATCTCCATTGACTTCTGCGGATGCCATCTGCAGAGCCCCTATATTCTCTCATCAGGACCCTTATGCTACGGGGCGGAGGGAATGATTAAGGGCCATGAGGCCGGCGCCGGCGCGGTGGTGACAAAGACCATCCGCCTGGGAGCAGCCATCAACCCGGTACACCACATGGGCACCGTGAACCAAGATTCCCTGATCAACTGCGAGAAGTGGGCTGATTCCGACCGCCTGAACTGGTATGAGAACGAGATACCGAAAACCGTTGCAGCCGGAGCCGTTGTCATTGGTTCCGTGGGCCATACCTTAAAGGAGGCCCAGGCCATTGTAAAGGATGTGGAACGTGCCGGAGCCCATATGATTGAGCTGGTATCCTATACAGAGGACACACTGCTTCCCATGCTGGACTACACCAAGGAGCATGTGGATATTCCCGTTATCTGCAAGCTGTCCGGCAACTGGCCCGACACTGCGGCAACCGCCAGGAGATGCCTGGAGCACGGCGCCAACGGAATCTGCGCCATTGATTCCATCGGACCCACACTGAAGATTGACATTGAGAAGGCTGCTCCTGAGATGATGAGCGGGGACGGCTTCGGCTGGATGACAGGCGCTGCCATGAGGCCCATCGCCATGCGCTACAATTACCAGATTGCCAAAGAAAATCCCCAGCTTATGAACCTGTACGCGTCCGGCGGAGTCATGAAGGCGGATGACGCCATCGAGTACATGATGGCAGGAGCCATGGGTGTAGGCGTCTGCACGGCCGGTATCCTTAAGGGCGTGGAGTATGTGGAGAAGATGTGCTATGACCTGTCAAAGCGCCTGGCAGAGCTGGGATACAGCTCCATTCAGGAGGTAAACAGGGCAGCCCATCCAAACTTCCCCAGTGAAGAGCATATTTCCGGTCTGAAGTTCCATTTCACACCATTTAAGGAAGACGGCACCACAAAGAAATGTGTGAGCTGCAAAAAGTGCGAGACCGTCTGCTGCTATGACGCCAGGAAGCTCACCTTCCCGGAAATGACAGTGGATATGGATAAATGCAGGTGCTGCGGTCTCTGTCTGGACGTATGTCCCACAGGCGCCCTCACCGCAGAGCTGGCTCCTCAGACAGAAAAGGATCTGGAACTGGCACAGAAGTCAAAGGACTTCTACGAGTTGGTTAAGTAGCAGTATATAATAGAAAGGAAGAAAAAGAAATGTCAATGTTAAATGAGAAAAGGGCAGAGGAACTTCTGGCCCTCACAACTAAAATGATTCAGGCTCCCAGCTACAGCGGCCAGGAGAACCTGGTGGTGGACGTCATGAAGAAATTCTGTGACGAGCACAAATTTACCGATATCCACGTGGACAGATACGGCAACTGTATCTGCCACATAAAGGGATCCAAACCAGGTCCGAAGATCCTCTTTGACGGCCATATGGATACGGTACCTGTACCGGATAAGACAAAATGGGATCACGACCCATTTGGCGCTGAGATTGTGGACGGCAGGATGTACGGCCGCGGAACTTCCGATATGAAGGGCGCCCTGTCCGCTATGCTGGCAGCAGCACTTTACTATGCAGAGGATGCAGACTACGACTTCCCCGGCGATATCTACGTTGCGGGTGTTGTCCATGAGGAGTGCTTCGAGGGCGTGGCTGCAAGGGAAATCAGCGCTTATGTGAAGCCGGATTATGTTATTATCGGCGAGGCATCCCAGCTGAACATGAAGATTGGCCAGAGAGGCCGTGCTGAGATCGTGGTGGAAACCTTCGGTGTTCCCGCCCATTCCGCCAGCCCCCACAAGGGTGTAAACGCAGTCTATAAGATGTGCAAGGTAATCGAGGAAATCAACAAGCTGACACCTCCTCACCACGATGTGCTGGGCGACGGCATCCTGGAGCTGGTGGATGTGAAATCCTCCCCATACCCAGGCGCCTCTGTTGTGCCGGATTACTGCCGCGCAACCTATGACAGACGTCTGCTCACCGGCGAGACAAAGGAGAGCGTACTGGCTCCCTTACAGGAGCTTCTGGACGGCATGATGAAGGAAGATCCGCAGTTAAAGGCAAAGGTTTCCTACGCAGTAGGCCAGGAGAAGTGCTGGACCGGCGAGACCATCGAGGCAGAGCGTTTCTTCCCGGGATGGCTCTTCGACAAGAACGAGGACTGGGTACAGAACATTTATAAGGAAATGAAGGAAATCGGCCTGAACCCAACCATCACCAACTATGATTTCTGCACCAATGCCAGCCACTATGCAGGCGAGGCAGGAATCCGTTCCGTAGGCGTAGGCCCGTCCTTAGAGACACTGGCCCACACCATCAACGAATACATTGAGATAGACCAGTTAAACAAGGTCATGGAATCCTATTACGGAGTCATGAAAGCGCTGTTGAAATAGGATCACTAAAAGGATAGTCCCCTGGCAGACAGGGCTTAAGCGTGTACGGTTCACCCCGCACGCTTTGCCCTGTTTGCCGGGGTATAACTGGTTACGCAGAGAACATAGCGAGGAGGAAACTGATTATGGCAATGAAGAAGTGGGCTATGGTAATCATGAACGCGGGCTATGACCCGGAAAAGGACATGGCGCGCCTGGACCTGGAGCAGGTTGAGACACACATCCTCACGGTGAGGAATCCCGAAGAGGCTGTGGCGCTGGCCAAACGTCTGGGAGAGGAAGGCTTTGGAGCCATTGAGGTCTGCGGGGCTTTCGGGGAGGAACTGGCAAAGAAAATGTATGAGGCCACCGGATGCAAGGTTCCTGTGGGCTATGTGACCACCCCCCAGGACCAGTTTGAGAAGGCCCTGGCATTCTGGAGCTGATGGCCGGGCTTTGACACATAACCGGCACAGGCAAATCCAGAGAGAAAGGAATACATACTATGAGGCTGTTTGATTTACACTGCGACACCATAGAAGAATTAAAAAAACGGGGAGAAGATTATCTTAACTGCACCACCCAGTTCTCCCTCAGGGACAGGGAGAAATTCCAGAAGGCTGTCCAGGTCATGGCTGTTTTCGTGCCTGATGATATCCGCGGGCAGGAGGCAGTGCAGTTCGTACTGGATTACCACCAGTACATGGACGACCAGGTGAGAAGGACAGGAGGCCAGGCTGAACTGGTGGAGAAAATCACGGACCTGGACCGGATACTGGATGAGGGAAAATGGGCCTTTATCCGCTCCATTGAAAGCGGAGCCGCGTTAAACGGAGACCTGGACAACATAAACCGCTTTGCTGACTTGAATTTCAAGATGCTGGGACTGGTGTGGAACGGGGCCAATGAGCTGGGTTCAGGGCCAAACAACGATACCGGGCTCACTGCCTTTGGAAAGGAAGCAGTAAAGAGGATGGAGCAGGTGGGCATGATTGTGGACTGCTCCCATCTCAACGATGCAGGGTTTGAGGACCTGTTAAACATAGCAGAGCGTCCCTTTGTGGCATCCCATTCCAATGTCAGGGCCTGCTGCAGCCATCCCAGGAATCTTACGGACGCGCAGTTTAAGGAAATTGTGCGCCGTGGAGGCCTGTGCGGCCTGAACCTGTTCTCACGGTTCATTGACGACGATGACAATGGCAGCAAGGACTATCTGCTGCGCCACATCTACCACATGCTGGAGTTAGGCGGAGAGGACGTGATAGCATGGGGCGGGGATATGGACGGCGAGATTACCTGCGACCCCGACCTGAACACGCCTTACGGGGTGGGACGGTTTGCGGACTATCTGGTGGAACACGGCATCGGGGAAGCGGCCGTGCAGAAGATTTTCTTTGACAATGCATACCGGTTCTTCAAGCAACAAGTTAAATGATGTTCTGAAAGGAAATACAATATGGAGACAATTAGCCTGAATATCAACGGGGTCTGCCGGGAACTGGCAGTGGGAAAGAACTGGACGCTGTTAAAGACGCTGAGGGACGGACTCAGGCTCACAGGAACAAAATGCGGCTGTGAGACAGGGGACTGCGGAGCCTGCATGGTCATCATAGACGGCGTAGCCACCCGCTCCTGCCTGGTAAAGGCTGTCAATCTGGAAGGTAAGGCCATTGAGACCATTGAGGGCCTTTCAGACGGCATCCATCTCCACCCAATCCAGCAGGCCTTTGTGGATGCCGGAGCCGTACAGTGCGGTTTCTGCATTCCCGGCATGATTATGTCAGCCAAAGCCCTTCTGGACCAGAACCCGGACCCAAGGGAGGAGGAGGTCAGAAAGGCCATTGACCCGAATCTGTGCCGCTGTACCGGGTATGACAATATAGTAAAGGCCATTTTACTGGCTGCCAGTCGGATGGGAGGAAACCGGAATGGACAATGAATACACTGTAATCGGAAAACCGAGACCCATAGGCGACGCTGCCTTAAAGGTGACGGGACAGAAGATATATGTAGGTGATATGGAACTGCCGGGAATGCTCTACGCAAAGGTGCTCTTAAGCACGGTTCCCCATGCCAGAATAAAGAGCATCGACACCTCCGCGGCTGAGGCGCTGCCCGGAGTAAAGGCGGTTGCCACCTACAAGAACACGCCCCAGGTGCGGTACAACAGCGCGGTCCGTTTTATTGAGCACAAGCTTCCGGACACGGAACGTATCTTTGACGACACCGTGCGCTTTGTGGGAGACAGGGTGGCTGCCGTGGCGGCGGAGTCCCCGGACATAGCGAAAAAGGCAGTAAACCTGATTAAGGTGGAGTACGAAGCCCTCCCGGTGATTACCGATGTGGAGGAAGCCATAAAGCCGGAGGCCTGGCCCATTCATGAGGGAGGAAATATTGTGGGGATCTCCAGGGCAGAGGCAGGCAATGTGGATGAGGCCTTTCAGGAGTGCGATTATGTATTTGAGGACCGTTACACCACCCAGGCCATTCATCATGCGGCCATCGAGCCCCATGTTGCCATAGCTGACTTTGCTCCCAACGGAAAGCTGACCGTATACAGTCCATGCCAGAACACCTTTGCCTTCCGTGTTATCATGTCGCGTATCTTCGGCCTGTCCTATAACAGGATACGGATGGTGGCGCCGGCCATCGGCGGGGCCTTCGGAGGCAAGCTGGAGGTGACGGTGGAGCCTGTGGCGGCAGTGCTCTCCCAGATGACGGGAAAGCCTGTGAAGGTGGAGTACAACAGAAAGGAAAGCATTCTGTCCACCCGTGTGCGCCACGCTTCCGTAAACTATGTTAAAACAGGGTTCATGAAAGACGGAACCTTAAAGGCAGTGGATTTTAAAGTCTACACCAACACGGGAGCCTATGCTTCCAGCGCCCTGAATGTAAGCGGCGCCATGTCCCACAAGGTCTTTAAGGCATATAAAATTGACCACATGCGTTTCCAGTGCCAGCCCGTGTACACCAACACCGAGATAGCAGGAGCCATGAGAGGGTACGGCTCGCCCCAGGTCTATTTCGGATGGCAGAGACAGATGCAGAAGATTGCGGATTTCCTTCACATGGATATGGCGGCTCTGCAGATGAAGAACATGGTGGACCCGGACAGCTGCGACCCTATTTTCCACAAACCCCACGGCAATTCCAGGCCGAAGGACTGCTTAAAGAGGGCGCTGGAGCTCATTGACTATGAAGCTTGCCTGAAGGAGCAGGAGGCTACAAGAAATCAGGATATACGGATTGGGGTGGGCCTGGCTCTGGGAGTCCACGGCAACAACTGTGTAGGCGCCCACCGGGATGTGTCAACCCCCATGCTTAAGATGAATGAGGACGGATCCTGCATCTATTACACCGGCTCTCATGATATGGGTACCGATACGCTGGGGATGCAGATGCAGATTGTATCCGAGGTGCTGGGAATCAGCATGGACCGGATTGACTGCCTGGCAGCGGACACGGATGTGGTCCACTGGCACATTGGGGATTATTCCAGCCGGGGCGTGTTCGTGGCAGGAAGCGCAGCCAAAAAGACAGCTGAGGCCATGAAACGGGAATTGCAGGTTGAGGCAGCCAAGCTGTTAGAGACAGAGCCGGATGATATCGAGCTTCACCACGACAGGGCCTGGAGCAGGAAGAATGAGGAGAAAAACGCCTCCCTTCACGACGTGATGGTCCACTGCCAGTCCGTGAGCATGAGGGAGCTGATGGTGGCCGAGACTTACGAGGCAAAACGGGGAGCCACCTCCTACGGGGTACATATCGCAAAGGTGGAAGTAAACACCCTGACCGGAGAGGTAAGGCCCCTGGAATATGCGGCGGTCCACGATATCGGCCGCGCCATCAATCCCCTGATGCTTAAGGGACAGCTGGCAGGCGCCATACAGATGGGACTGGGTTACGGTCTTTGCGAGGATATGGCATATGACGGGGACGGAAAACCTCTGGTACAGACACTGAAAAAATACAAGGTGCTCCGGGCCTCCCAGATGCCAAAGCTATATATGGATTTCGTGGAAACCCCACAGGGAGAACCGGACGGTCCTTACGGGGCAAAGGCCCTGGGCGAGTGTCCTGTGGTTCCTGCGGCTCCCGCTGTGGTGAATGCCATCTGCAATGCGGTCCGCGGGGAAATCAATGAACTTCCGGCAAGGCCCGACCGGGTCCTGGCAGCCTTGGGAGATAAATAGATTTTATACGGTGCAGTGCGCTGCACCGGGAAAGGGGAAGAGAATATGGTAAAGATACTGGGAATCTGCGGCAGCCCGCGCCGCAAGTCCTGCTACAAGGCGCTGGAGACAGCCCTTGAAGCGGCTAAGAATGCAGAGGAAGGCGTGGAGGTGGAGCTGGTGGAGCTCCGCGCCAAGAAAATGAATTTCTGCATCCACTGCAACAAGTGCCTGCGGGATAAATCCGACCGCTGTACCGTGTTCAAGGACGATATGACGGAGCTGTACGACAAATTTTACGAGGCTGACGGCGTGATTATCGCGTCACCGGTCTACGAGATGAACATAACGGCTCAGCTGTGCACCTTCTTTGACCGGTTCCGCTCCGCATGGCTTAAGGGAGTGGAGGATCCTGATTTCTTCGCCCACAAGGTAGGGGCGGGAATCACGGTGGGCGGCACCAGAAACGGCGGCCAGGAGGCCACCATGAATTCCATCACCAACTTTTTCCTGACACAGGGAATGACGGTCTGTACAGGCGGCTCAGGGATGTATTCCGGCCCCATGCTGTGGAATCCCGGGGACGGATCCACGGAGATAGAGGACCCGGACGGATTCAGAAACTGTGAAATCCTGGGAAGGAAAATGGCTAAAATGTCCAGGATCATGAAAGAGGCAAGATTCTAGTATTTCGTAACTTGACAACTGATGTATAAAAACTTATAAAGGGGATATTTTTATGAAAATGCAATATGGATTTGACGACAAGGTTCCCGCCGGTAAGGCTGTACCTTGGGCCCTTCAATACGTGTTTACTATCTTTACAGGTTCTATGACAGGCTCCATCATGCTGGCAAGCGGTGCCGGAATGAACTCGGCCGACACGGCGTTTCTGATACAGTGCGGATTGTTTGCCTGCTGTATCACCACGCTGATTCAGTCTCTGGGAATCCGCATCGGCAAGTTTCAGATTGGCGCCAGGCTGCCCCTGGTATCTGCGGGAAGCTGGACCCTCATCACGCCAATGGTGCTGTTTGCCAATGATCCCAACATCGGAATTCCGGGAGCCTTTGGTGCTGCCTGTCTTGGCACGCTGCTCCTGTTCCTGCTGGGCCCCATTGTGATTGACAAACTGTACAAATACTTTACGCCCGCAGTAACCGGTTCTGTGGTTCTGGCAGTGGGAATGTGTCTGATTCTCAATGCATGGAACGACATGGTGGATTACAACCCCACGGGACCGGACGCCATGAAGATGTTTTTAATCGGCATTGCCATCGCGGCAATCTGCGTCATTATCGACCATTTTGCAAAGGGAATTGTGCAGTCATTGGCAGTACTCATCGCCATGGTGGCAGGTTATGTGTTCTGTTCCGTAACAGGAATGGTGGATTTCTCCCAGGTGGGAAGCGCGGCCTGGGTAGCTGTCCCCAGACCTCTTAACTTTGGAATGACCGTAAATCTGGGCGCCGTAATCACCGTATTTATCATCCATATTGCAACCATCATGGAGAACTCCGGCAACACCACCGGTGTTGTCACTGCCACGGACGAGGGCCTTCCCACCAAGGAAACCTTAAAGGCATCTGTGCGCGGCGACGCCCTGGGCGGCGTGTTCTCCACCCTGTTTAACGCCCTTCCCATGTGTGTGGCGGCCCAGAACTCCGGCGTGGAGGTTATGTCCGGCGTGGCTTCCAGGTTTGTAACAGCCATTGCAGGCGTTATCTTCGGCCTCATGGCCATATTCCCCAAGTTCTCCCAGGTGCTGGCCCTGATTCCCAATCCGGTTTTAGGCGGCATCCTGCTGGTTACCTTTGGAAACATCATTGCCAGCGGTATCAAGGTTATTGGCTTTGACGAGAACAACAAGAGAAACTTTACCATCATCGCCCTGGCGGCGGCAGTGGGAATCGGCGGCAACTTTGCCCAGGCCGCAGGAACCCTTGCGTTCCTTCCCTCCACGGTAGTTACGCTGTTTACCGGTATTTCCGGTACGGCCATCACTGCCCTGGTACTGAATATCATTCTTCCCGGCGAAAAAAAGGAAGAGGCATAGAGGCAGAATATAACTGATAGGGAGGTCAAGATGGAATTAGTAGCATTAAACGTTAACGGAAGAACTTATAATATAGCAGTGGAAAAAAACTGGACCCTGCTTTACACCCTGCGGGAGGTCATGGACCTGACAGGCACCAAATGCGGATGCAGTACAGGTGACTGCGGCTCCTGCAAGGTCATCATTGACGGCGAGGCTGTCAACTCCTGTTCCGTGAGGGCAATGGATATGGGAGGGAAGGCTATTGAAACCATTGAAGGAATATCACCTGGCCATGTAAGCCTTCACCCCATCCAGCAGGCATTCATTGACTGCGGCGCCGTGCAGTGCGGTTTCTGCACTCCGGGCATGGTCATGGCTGCCAAGGCTCTTCTGGATAAGAATCCGGATCCAACGGAGGAGGAAATCAAGGAAGCCATGAAGGGAAACCTGTGCCGGTGTACCGGTTACGTGAAAATACTGGAGGCTGTTAAGCGTGCGGCCCAGGTCATGAGAAAGGAGGGAAGATAGCTATGTCATGTGAGATACCCAAGAATGGAATGATAGGAAAAAGCGTGCCGGTCAGGGATGCCGCCATGAAGGTGACAGGGCAGATGCGGTATGTGGCCGATATGAAGCTGCCCGGAATGCTGTATGCCAAGATTTTATTTTCACCCGTTCCCCATGCCAGGATTAAGTCCATTGACACCACCCAGGCCCAGGCTCTGGAGGGGGTCCATGCCGTTGTCTGCTACAAGGATTCTCCCAAGAACCGTTACAATGGAAACGGTGAGGATAAGGACATCAATCCCTCCGAGCTGGTGTTTGACCAGACCGTCCGCTTTGTGGGGGATAAGGTGGCGGCTGTGGCGGCCGACACAGAGGAGATTGCAAGAAAAGCCCTTTCCCTTATCTCTGTGGAATATGAGGAGCTTCCCTTCTATCTGGATCCGGAGGAAGCCATGAAGGAGGACGCCTACCCCATTCATCAGGGCGGCAATATCATCATGGAATCCAACAACTCCGGCGGTGACGTGGACGGCGCCATAAGGGATGCGGACCATGTTTTCCGGCACAGATACGAGATGCCGGCCGTGAACCACTGTTCCCTTGAGACACATGTCTCCATTGCGGAGTATGATGCGGACGGCAAGCTGACCGTGTGGACGCCTACCCAGGATGCCTTTGGCCAGAGAATCAATCTGCAGCGTATTTTCGAGCTGCCCATGAGCAAGATACGCGTTATCAGTCCGGTGATGGGCGGCGGCTTCGGCGGTAAGATTGACCTGGTCACAGAGCCGGTGACAGCCCTCTTAGCCATAAAGACCGGCCGTCCCGTGAAAATGGTCTACAACAGGACCGAGGAATTCTGCTGTACCCGCACCCGCCATGCTGCCAAGGTGGATTTGACCATGGCAGTGAAAAAGGACGGAACCATCACTGCAGCCGATGAGACCATGATCTTAAACGCAGGCGCCCACACCAGCGCCACTATGTCCGTGTGCTGGGCGGCAGGGGGCAAGTTCTATAAGCTCTTAAAGACCCGCAATATGAGGTGCCGGGGAATACCGGTATATACCAATACGCCGGTGGCTTCCGCCATGAGGGGATTTGGTTCCCCGCAGCAGTTTTTCCCTGTATCGTCCATGATGAACGAGATTGCCCAGAGCCTGCGCCTGGACCCGTCTGACGTGTTCCTTAAGAACCTGGCGGATCCCTTTGAGGCGGCCTGCAATGACGGGGAATCCTTTGGCAACTTCCGCCTGAAGGACTGCGTGGTCCGCGGACGGGAGCTCATCGACTGGTACGAGGCCAAAAAGCAGATGGAGGCATCCAGGAAGGAGAAGGGCCGCTACCTCATAGGAGTGGGCATGGCCTGCGGTTCCCACGGAACATCCATGTTCCCCTTCATGCCGGATATCACGGGCATCACCATCAAGATGAACGAGGACGGGACCATCGTGTTTACCACCGGAACCTCGGATATGGGAAATGGATCCGTGACCACCCAGTGCATGCTGATTTCCGAGGTGCTGGGCATCCCGCTGGACCATATCGCCTACATAAAGACGGACACGGACGCGGCCATGTCGGATCTGGGAGCCTACGCGTCCAGAGGCACCTACACCAGCGGCCACGCGGCAGTGAAAACAGCCCAAATCATGCGTGACAAGATAGCTGTACTGGCGGCAGAGCTTCTGGATACCACCACGGATAACCTGGATTTCCACGACGATGCAGTGTGGTGCGTGGATATTCACAGGAAGTTTGTCAGCATGAAGGAGATTGCGGTTCATGCCAGGGAAAAGCATCAAGAGGATTTAAGCTGCTCCTATATGTTCCACTCAGAGGCAGGCCCCATGAGCAGCGGAGCCCATTTTGCAAAGGTGCAGGTGGACACGGTCACCGGCGGGATTAAGGTTCTGGAATACGCCGCAGTCCATGACGTGGGACGGGTGGTGAATCCAATGGGCATCACCGGACAGCTGGAGGGTGGTATTTCCATGGGTCTGGGCTATGCCCTCTGCGAGGAGATGAAGCTGGACAGCACGGGCAGGAACCAGACCAGCAGTTTCAAGAAATACCACATCCTTAACGTGAAGGAAATGCCAAAGCTTTCCGTGGATTTCCTGGACTCCGAGGAGGAGACAGGTCCTTACGGAGCCAAGTCCATCGGAGAGTGCGCTGTTGTCCCGGTGGCGCCGGCCATAGCCAACGCAGTGTCCAATGCAGTGGGCAGGCAGTTTTACAAGCTTCCCATCCGTCCGGAGGACGTGCTGGAGGCATTGTCATTGGCAAAATAGGAGCGCCCGGACCGTTTTTAAGGACCGGAACCAGATTATAATAACAGATGGATACAATGTCCCGCCGCAGCCCAGCATTTGCTGCGGCGGAATGTTTCTGGTTTCTTCACTAGCTAGCCAAAGAGCAAGAGGTCTCAGATATGCTGCGGCATGTTGTAAGGGATTCCCATGTTAAATCTTAAATACAAGGTAGATATCTGTATGATTTGGTAGTACAATAAACGGAGTTCCGTTAAAACAACAGGGGGTTTCTGCCTGGGAAGGCGGGAAACCGGAAGAATGAAAGCAGGAGGGACACAATGATACCGGACAGAGAGAGGGCAAATAAAGAGCTTAAGTGGGCGGCGGATTTAAATCCGGGACCCTGGAAGGAGCATTCCCTGTACGTGGCAGCTGCCTGTGAGAGCATAGCTTCCAGGTGCAGCCACATGGACCGGGACCGGGCCTATGTGCTGGGCCTCCTTCACGATACAGGCAGATATGCGGGCCGGACATCGGAGCGCCATCTGTTAGACGGATACCGCAGATGCATGGAACACGGATGGGAGGAGGCTGCCAGAATCTGTATGAGCCATGCGTTCATGATACAGGATATAGGCACGTCCATTGGTGAGTTTGACGTGACGCCCCAGGATTATGAATTTATGAAGGAATTCATTTCCGGGGCAGTCTATGACGATTATGACCGTCTGGTACAGCTCTGCGACAGCCTGGCCCTGCCTACGGGATTCTGTCCTCTGGAAACCAGGTTCGTGGACGTGACCATCCGGTACGGGGTTCATCCCAGCACCATTCCCCGGTGGAAAAGGGTGCTGGAAATAAAGGATTATTTTGAAGAACAGATGGGATGCACCATCTATGAAGCGCTGCCCTGCGGGGGAAGGCTGCAGCATTTATAAGGAGGTACAAATGATATACACATTTCCCCACTATTACAATCATTTTAAATGTACTGCGTCCGGCTGTCCGGACACCTGCTGCGCGGGATGGGGCATCATGATTGACAGCGCATCCCTTAAGAAGTACAGGAACATGGACGGACCCTTTGGCAGCAGGCTCCATAATTCCATTCATTGGAAGGAAGGTTCCTTTAAGCAGTACCATGGACGGTGCGCGTTTTTAAATGAGGAAAATCTATGCGACATCTACAGTGAGGCCGGGCCGGAGTACCTGTGCCGTACCTGCCGCACATATCCCAGGCATATAGAAGAATTTGAGGGATGCAGGGAAATGACGCTCTGCCTTTCCTGCATAGAGGCGGCAACAATCATATTGGGCTGTGAGGAACCGGTGCGGTTTCTTACCAGGGAGGATGAGCGCCAGGAGACATATGAGGACTTTGACTTCTTTCTCTTTACCAAGCTGATGGATGCCAGGGAACTGGCACTGGATATCCTCAGAGACCGTACCTGGTCTTGGGAAGACAGGACATCCATGTGCCTGGGACTGGCCCACGACCTTCAGGCCCGTATCAGAAAAGGGCGGCTCTATGAGGCGGACGGGCTTATAGAGCGGTACCGCAGGGCGGCGGGGCGCAGACGGCTTCCTTCAGGCTGGGACAGGGCGTCCTGTTCCAGGTATGAGGTCATGGAGGAGGCCTTTTCCCTGTTTTCCGAAATGGAGGTTCTGGGAAAGGACTGGCCGGCCTTTGTCTCCGGGATGAAGGCAGCTCTTTACGGGAAGGGCAGGCAGGCATATGAGACGCGGCGCAGGGCATTCCTGGAAAGTGAGATTGGAAAACGGCTGCCGGTGCTTAAGGAACAGCTCATGGTGTATTTTGTGTTCACCTATTTCTGCGGGGCTGTTTACAACGGGAATCCCTATGGAAAAATGAAGATGGCGGCAACAGCCACCCTGCTGATTGAGGAGCTGGCCCAGGCTCTGTGGACAGACCAGGGCGGCAGGCTTACTTTTTTGGATTTTGCGGATGGGGCCCACCGGTTTTCCCGGGAAGTGGAACACTCGGATTCCAATAAGGCAGTGTTGGAGGAAGCAGTGGTCAGGCGGCCGGGATTTGCCCTCAGGCGTCTGCTGGCCGCGGTGGAAAGTGATGGCAGTGGAGAGTGACGGCAGGAGAGTGACGGCAGCCAGAAAACAATGGACAATCTTGTGAAATGGATTTATAATGAAAATTAGGTTTAGAAATATTGGAAGGAGAACAAAAAAATGAGTGAATGTAACCATGACTGCGGCTCCTGCAGTGCAAACTGCGACAGCCGCAAGGCAGATAAAAGTGAGTTCCTGGAGGCACTGAATCCGGCCAGCTCCGTAAAGAAAGTAATTGGCGTTGTCAGCGGCAAGGGGGGCGTGGGCAAGTCCTTAGTCACCTCCATGCTGGCAGTGAGCATGAACCGCAAGGGCAAGAAAACAGCTGTCCTGGACGCTGACATTACAGGTCCGTCCATTCCCATGGCCTTTGGAATCGGCAATGAGGGCGTGGCCACATCACCTGACGGCAAACTGATGCTTCCGGCCAAGTCCATGGAAGGCGTGGAAGTCATGTCCGCCAACCTGCTTCTGGATAAGGATACGGATCCGGTTATCTGGAGAGGCCCTGTGATTGCGGGAGCCGTGAAACAGTTCTGGTCTGAGACCTTATGGCAGGATGTGGATTATATGTTCGTGGATATGCCGCCGGGCACAGGCGATGTACCCCTGACCGTATTCCAGTCCCTGCCTGTGGACGGCATCATCATTGTCACCTCACCGCAGGAACTGGTTGGAATGATTGTAGCCAAAGCAGTGAACATGGCAAAGAAGATGGATATCCCCATTGTGGGAGTTGTGGAAAATATGAGTTATCTGGAATGTCCCGACTGCGGCAAACGCATCAGCGTATTCGGAGAAGGCCATGTAGAGGAAATCGCGGCAGAGCACGGCATCAAGGTCCTGGCTCAGATACCAATTGATCCTGCCATTGCCCAGATGGTGGATGCAGGACGGGTGGAATATCTTGAAATGCCGTGGTTTGATGAGGCTGTAAAGGCAGTCGAGGCATTATAAAAAACTGCGGCAGCAGTAAACCATAGATAATGAGGTGAACCGATGAACATTAACATCAATCCCAACAGTGAGCTTCATCAGTCCATCGTCAATGTACCGGATATGGTCCAGGTGCCGGAGATGTGGGTTGACCAGGCTCGCCAGTTCCAGCAGGCTATGATGAGGTATACCTGTGCAATCAGGGAGGTCAAGACAAAGCTGGAAGTGTTGAACGACGAGCTGTCCGTAAAGAACCAGCGCAATCCCATCGAGATGATAAAGTCCCGTGTGAAGAAGCCCAAGAGCATAGTGGAAAAGCTGCAGCGCAGGGGATTCGAGATATCATTGGAGTCCATGGAGAAAAATCTGGATGATGTGGCCGGAATCAGGATTATCTGTTCCTTCCTGGATGATATCTATGAAGTGGCGGATATGCTGATAAGGCAGGATGATGTAAAGGTGATTGCGGTGAAGGATTATATTCAGAATCCCAAGCCCAACGGATACCGGAGCTACCACATGATTATCGAGATACCGGTGTTCTTCTCCGACAGCAAGAAGCCTATCCGTGTGGAGGTGCAGATACGTACCATTGCCATGGACTTCTGGGCCAGCCTGGACCATCAGTTAAAGTATAAGAAGTCCTTTATTGACGACAACGGAGAAATCAGCGAGGAACTGAAGCAGTGTGCGGAGGTCATTGCCGGCACAGACGTGAAGATGCTGGAGATACGCAAGAAAATTGAAGCCCAGGGCGTCACGGTGCGCAGGGACTGACAGAGACTGTAAATCAGATAGTTCAGACAGGCTCTAGTAGAGATAGTAAGACAGGGTTTCCGTTATGCGAAACCCTGTTTTTCTATAGAGATGCAGGGCAGGTTCATTGGAGCCGGATACCTGGAGGCAGATCCGCCGGATACCCTCACGCTCCAGATAGCGGATGAGCTGTATGAGAAAACAGCTGGCCAGCCCCCGGCGTCGCAGGGCCGGAGCGGTCTCCAGGCTGTACAGGTATGCGGCGGTGCTGTTCAGGGAAAGACGGCAGGTAACGCAGGCGTCCGGCGTGCTGTCTGTACCGGAGGTGTTATCCTGGGCGGTGCTGTGAACTTTGCTCCGGGCGGTGCTGTGAGCTTTGTTACGGGCGGTGATGTCATCCCTGTCCTGGGAAGTTATGCCATCCTTGTCCGGGGAGGGATGGTCCCCCGGCCTTCTGGCGCAGATGAGCAGCCCTTCTAGAGTTGGGCGGATGTCCATGTCCAGTTCCATATCCTGCTTTCTGCCATCCGCTCCGTCCGACGCTCTGTTCGGCAGGGAGGCGTGGGAGGCGGATTTTCCATCCTTAGAAGAATCGGCTGCTGTATTATATTCCATCATATATTCTTCATTCCAAAGCTCTGCCCCCAGTTCCCGGAGAGCGGCCGTGGCCGCCGGGCACTTGTTGTCGGTTACAAGGCAGAGTTCCGGCTCGCCCAGGGCCTCGCTGTACTGGCAGACCTGTTCCAGGAGCGCAGAAAAATATCCCTTTCTTCTAAAATCCGGGTGTGTGAAAGCATAGCATTCCCACATTGTTTCCTCTGTTTTATACACGGCCAGGAAGGCAGCCGCAGTGGCGTCCTCCTCCAGAAGCCAGTATTCATCCCCGTCCTCAGGGCAGGAAAGACTCAGGCCGTCCGTGAGGCGGCACAGGGCCGAAATCCTGCGTATATCTTCCTGTTCTTTCCGGGATAATGTGGTTGTATGGGTGATATTTGTATGAGTCATATTCGTACGAGTCAGATTTGTATGTGCGGTATTGGTATGCATCATATTCATGCGGGCGCGGCCTCCTGGATTCTTACCTTTGGACTTTCCTATATTGTAGGGCAGTAAGGCGTTCATTGCAATGGCAAGATTGTATTTCTTGTGTATTTATCTGTATTCTGGTTGATTATGGAAAAATGCAGTGGTAGAATAAAGGCCGTGCGAATTTCAAACATAATCGGAGCATGGCTTAAAACACGCTCTAACGCAGCAGGAGGAAACAAAAGATATGAGATATGTAAAACAGATAGGAATTATCCTGGGCATAACCCTGGCGGGAGAGATATTGAATCATGTGGTGCCCCTGCCTGTGCCGGCCGGTGTGTACGGCCTGTTCATCATGCTGGCAGCCCTGATGTGCGGGGCCGTGAAGCTGGAGAGCGTGGAGGGCACGGGTAATTTTCTCATGGATACCATGACCATGATGTTTATACCGGCAACGGTTGGGATTGTGGAATGTATCGGAGAGGTGAAGGCAGTTCTGGTGCCCTTTCTGATAATCATAGGAATATCCACCCTTCTGGTCATGGCAGTGACCGGATGCATGGCCCAGTGGGTCATGGGCAGAAAACACAGCGGGGAGGAGCAGTGACATGAGGGAAGGCATACGGTTGATACTGGAACAAACACAATATTTCGGTCTTGTGCTCAGCATAGGCGCCTATCTGTTTGCCTGCTGGCTTAAGAATAAAACAAAACTGGCTATCCTGAATCCTCTTCTGGTGTCGGCAGCCCTGATTATTGCCTGCATTCTGGGAGTAGGAATGGATTATGAAACATATAATAAAGGTGCATCCTATCTCAGCTGGCTCCTTACGCCGGCCACGGTCTGTCTGGCAATCCCATTGTATAAGCAGCTGCATCTGCTGAAGAAACATGCTGACGCCGTGGCGGTGGGCATCACATCGGGGGTGGTCACCAGTGCGGTGAGTATTTTCCTCATGTGCAAGGTGCTGGGTATGGCCCATGTCCACTACGTGACACTGCTTCCCAAGTCCATTACCACGGCCATCGGAATGGGTATCAGCGAGGAAGCAGGAGGCATCGTAACACTGACGGTCATGAGCATCATACTTACAGGGGTGTTAGGCAATATGGCCGGGGAGACCGTGTTAAAGCTTTTAAAGGTCCGCCATCCCGTTGCCAAGGGCCTGGCCATGGGAACCAGCGCCCATGCGGTGGGGACGGCCAAGGCCCTGGAGATGGGAGAAATCGAGGGCGCCATGAGCAGTCTCTCCATTGCGGTGGCAGGGCTGATGACGGTTATTGTGGTTCCTCTGGCAGCGAATTTAATTTAGCGTGTAATTTAAAATAATGTATATTTAATTGAGCGCCCATTTAATATTGTATTGGAAGGAGTGTGTTCTGCATGAAAAAACGAAGCGAAGCAGATAGTAAGTATACCTGGAAACTGGAGGATATGGTGGCGGAGGACAGCCAGTGGGAACAGATGTTTAAAGAGGCTTCCGGGGAAATAAGCGAATATGCTTCCTACAAGGGAAGACTGGCCGGGTCCGCGGATACCCTGTATGCCTGCCTCTTGTTCGACGACAAGCTTTCCCAGAAGATAGAGCGTCTGTATGTCTATGCCAGGATGCGTTCCGACGAGGATACCACCGTGCAGAGATACCAGGATATGTTTTCCAGGGCCCAGACGCTGTCCTACCGGGCAGCTGAGAACAGCTCCTTCCTGGTGCCGGAAATTCTGTCCATGGACCGGGAGCTTCTGGAACAGTATATGGCGGCGGATAACGGCATAGGCCATTTTAAACGGGCGCTGGAAATCATTCTTGCCAGGCGGGATCACACCCTGTCCGGCGAGATGGAAGAGCTTCTGGCCCAGTCCTATGACGCCACCCAGGGCGCCAGCCAGATTTTTACCATGTTCAACAATGCGGATGTGAAGTTCCCCGTTATCACGGGGGAGAGTGGGGAGGGAATCCAGATTACCCACGGCAATTACATTTCCCTGATGGAGAACCAGGACCGCAGGATACGCAAGGATGCATTCGAGGGGTTATACAGTGTGTATGAACAGTTTTCCAATACTCTGGCAGCTGCATTTTCCTCCAATGTGAAGCAGGCCGTATTCTACGCAAAGGCAAAGAAGTATGCCTCCAGCCGGGAGTATTACCTGGCTGACAACGAGGTTCCTGAGCTGGTCTACGACAATCTGGTGAAGGCAGTGCGGGAAAATATCGTGAAGCTTCATGAATACACCCGGGTACGGAAGGATGTGCTGGGAGTGGATGAGCTTCACATGTATGACCTTTATGTACCCATGGTGGCAGCGGCTGACCGCCGTTACACCTATGAGGAGGCAAAGTCCATTGTGCTGGAGGGCCTGGCTCCGCTGGGAGAGGAATATCTGTCCTTGTTAAAGCAGGGATTTGACAGCCGGTGGATTGATGTCTATGAAAATGAAGGCAAGCGCAGCGGCGCTTATTCCTGGGGGACCTACGGCAGCCATCCCTATGTGCTGCTGAATTTCCATGGCACCCTTAACGATGTGTTTACCCTGGCCCATGAGATGGGACATTCCATCCATACCTGGTATTCCGACAGGAACCAGCCGTTTACCTATGCCGGGTATAAGATATTTGTGGCAGAGGTGGCATCCACCTGCAACGAGGCGCTTCTGATACGCCATCTCCTTAAGAAGGCAGGCAGCAGGGAGGAAAAGGCATATCTGCTGAATCATTTCCTGGAGAGCTTTAGGGGAACCCTGTTCCGTCAGACCATGTTTGCGGAGTTTGAGGATATGGCCCATAAAAAGGCGGCCAGAGGGGAGAGCCTGACGGCTGAGAGTCTGTGCAGTATCTACCGCCAGCTGAATGCAGACTATTTCGGGCCGGCCATGACAGTGGACCGCCAGATTGATTATGAGTGGGAGAGGATTCCCCATTTCTATACACCTTTTTATGTATATCAGTATGCCACGGGATTCTCAGCAGCCGTGGCCATCAGCAGCCGCATTATGAGCGGGGAACCAGGCGCGCTGGAAGGGTATAAGAAGTTCTTAAGCGGAGGCTGCTCCATGAAGCCAATCGATCTTCTGAAGCTCTGCGGTGTGGATATGTCCACCACCCGGCCGGTGGATGAAGCCCTTGGTTTCTTCGGGGAGCTGATTGAGGAATTTAAGAAGTGTATCCATACAAATGAATGATTGAGGGAAGAACATGAATCAGAGTGCAGCAAAAAGCCGTGAACAGGGAAAGCAGATAAAAAAGCGGATTGACTTGACGGAAGGGAGTCCGGGGCGCCGCCTTCTCCTGTTTGCCCTTCCCATGATTCTGGGAAACCTGTTCCAGCAGTTTTACAACATGGCGGACTCCATGATTGTGGGCAATTTTGTGGGCGAGGACGCGTTGGCGGCTGTAGGTGCTTCCTATGCCCTGACCAATGTGTTTATTATGATAGCCATAGGGGGAGGAAACGGCGCGTCGGTTTTGACATCCCAGTATCTGGGAGCCAGGCAGCACGGAAAAATGAAAACCTCCATTTCCACGGCCCTGATCACCTTCCTCTTTGTGAGCATTCTGCTGGGGAGCGCGGGATTATACCTGAACGGCCTCATACTGGAGTCTCTTAAGACACCGGCCAATATCATGGGCCAGGCAAAGCTGTACCTTGGAATTTACTTCCTGGGAATGCCTTTCCTGTTTATGTACAATGTTCTTGCCGCCATATTCAATGCCATGGGGGATTCCAGGACGCCTCTGTACCTTCTCATATTTTCATCCATCCTGAACGTGGTTCTGGACATTATATCTGTCACATGGCTGGGGATGGGGGTGGACGGTGTGGCCATTGCCACTGTCATGGCCCAGGGAGTATCCGCCCTGATATCCTTCGGCATCCTGATGAAAAAATTAAGGGGATATGAGCAGGAGGACGGGGATAGTTTCAGGCTCTACGACAGCAGCATGTTAAAGGCAGGGACCAGAATTGCGGTGCCGTCCATTCTCCAGCAGTCCATTGTATCCATCGGAATGCTGCTGGTCCAGTCCGTGGTCAATGGGTTTGGCTCCGCTGCCCTGGCCGGTTACTCAGCGGGAAGCAGAATTGAGTCCATCTGCGTGGTGCCCATGATTGCAACAGGCAACGCCGTAGCCACCTTCACGGCCCAGAACATCGGCGCCGGGAAGATGGAGCGGGTGAAGGAGGGGTACAGGGCCAGCTACGGCATTGTAGCCGGTTTCTCCGCCATCATAGCCGTGATAGTGGTGCTTCTTAACGGCCCGATCATAACCTCCTTCCTGGGAGACGGCATGAGCCGGGAAGCCTATGGGGCGGGCACGGGATACCTGTCCTTTATCGCCTACTTCTTTGTGTTCATCGGTATGAAGGCGTGTACGGACGGAGTTCTGCGAGGCTCCGGGGATGTGCTGGTATTTACCATTGCCAATCTGGTGAATCTGACCATACGTGTCTACGCAGCCTTTCATTTTGCTCCCATATGGGGTGTGGCAGCCGTGTGGTACGCGGTCCCCATGGGCTGGATTGCCAATTATGTCATATCCTTCAGCCGTTACCTCACAGGAAAATGGAGGGATAAAAAGGTTATATAAGGAAGCGGAAGGGCTGCATCACAAAGCCCACCACCTTCCAGGCCGCCCTTTTATACGCCGGGACATCTGCAATGGTCAGATGTTCCGGTATTTCATATGTTCCGTCCGGCAGGAGACGTCGGCAGTCCTTCTGGTAGGAGACCATGTATTCTTCCAGCTGGGCTGTCAGCTCCGGGCTCTGGATGACCAGCATAAGCTCTGTGTCCAGATAGGTGCTGCGCAAATCGAAATTGTAGGAGCCCACGGCGCACAGCTCATCGTCAATGACAAGGGATTTGCCATGATAAGAGAGACCGCCGTCATATTCCAGAATCTCCATGCCCGTATCCCCAAATGCGTCCCTGTGCATGGGATAATCGCTGGAGGCAAAAAAATTGTCGCCGTTTTCAACTGAATTAATCATCATGGTCACCGGCACCCGAGCCGTGATTTCCTTCATGGTATCGTACATATAGTCATTGAATACAGCATAGGGAGTGTGGATCAGCACACTCCTTTTTGCGTCCTTCATAAGAACAGACATGGTGTGAAAGACCACGGGTTCCTTTCCGTAGATGCCGGTGGGGTTGGACACCAGGGTGATTTTCCCCGTGGGAACCGTGTTGGAACCGTAATACTCCAGGGCCTTTGACTGATTGGCGGTCAGGGATAAGGCCGGGAACAGGGGGGGAGCGGTATCCGGGGCGTCCGGGATATCCGGGGCGGCGGGGTAATCGTCATCGTTGATACTTGAATCCATGGGCAGGGCCGGACAGCCGGGCTGGCCGGGCGCGGCGGTGCAGCTGGCAGAATCCTCCTCACTGTCAAACAGATCCGGATATTGGATGGCCAGGACCTTATACCGCTCCCTCAGCATGGCCGCCGCGTTCCGGACAGAGGTCCTGTCACCGGTCTTTTCGCTGTCATGGAACAGGGAGGACACATCCAGATTCCATACCTGCTCAAAGTAATCTTCCACCTGATACAGAGAGCTGTCCTTTCCCCTGTCTGTGCCGTGGGCTGTATTGTAGACCAGGACTTCGCGGTCATGGCTTCTGGAATCCGTGGGATAGGAACCGATGAAATAATCAAAGGTATTCCGGCCGCCCAGTATATATCCATAATCATCCACAATCACATACTTGTCATGCATCCTTCCCTGGGTTTTCCACGGAAGCAGGGGATTCATTTTGTTGTAAATCTTGATTTCAATGTTCGGATGGCTGGAGAGGGCATAAAAAAGCTTGCTGGGCTCCATGCGCACCAGGCCGGAGAAACCGTCCACCAGTATCTTTATGCTGACTCCCTGGTCCGCCTTGTGGAGCATGACTGCCATCAGATCCCTGGGGCTCTCGCCATCCCTGAAATCAAAGGTGGACAGTATAATCCGTTCCCTGGCCAGGTTCATGAGGCGCATCCGTTCATCCCAGGCGCTCTGATTGGTTTCCAGTATCATGGCGCGGTCCCGGCTGTCTCCCTCCTGATAGAAGTTCTCAGCCGATACCGTATCTTGTGTTTCCTGGGAAATTGGCTTATAGTGATAGAAGGGAGCTGTGGCTCCAATCACCAGATACATCAGTATCAGGAAAAAGAGTGAGAGGACAGGGTGCTTTTTAATCCATGTAATACACCTGCATATCATAAGAAACTCCTTTTATGTGCATACTTTTAGTACTGCGGATAGCGGGCGCCGTGTGCACAAGGACCTGCGATACGCTGTACCAGTGATAATATAGGTACTATACTAAGAAAAACAGGGAAAGTCAATTCATAGAACAGGAGGACAGGACATGGCGCAGACGCTTTACTATAACGGCACCATTCTTACCATGGAGGACAGGTGCCCCCAGGTGGAAGCCGTGCTGACAGAAGACGGAAGAATCCTGGAGACAGGAACATGGGAAAAGGTAAAGGAAAGAGCAGGGGATAAGGCCCGCAGGCTGGATCTTCAGGGAAGGGTGATGATGCCGGGCTTTATAGATTCCCACAGCCATTTTACGGCCTGCGCCAGCCACACAATGGAAGTGGACCTGGGCGGGGCGGGCAGTTTTGAGGACATGATAACATGCATCCGGCAATACATTGAAGATAAGAAGATTCCAGAGGGAAAATGGGTCACTGCGTCCGGATATGACCACAACCGCCTGAAGGAACACAGCCACCCCCGCAGGAAGGTCCTGGACCAGGCAGCGCCTCAGAATCCATTGATACTGAAACACCAGTCAGGCCACATGGGGGTGTTTAACACCATGGCTCTCAACCTTCTGGGTGTGACCGGACAGACACAGGCGCCTCAGGGAGGCGTCATAGAAATGGAGGGCGGGCTTCCCACCGGATATATGGAGGAAAATGCATTTTTGGGCTTCCAGGGACGCATCCCCATGCCGTCGGCAGAAGATTTCCTGACTGCCTACGGCCGCGCCCAGGAGCTCTATGCTTCCTATGGAATCACCACGGTCCAGGAGGGACTGATGGCAAGCCAGCTGGTGCCGCTGTACCAGATGCTGCTGAAATCAGGACTTTTAAAGCTGGATTTAATTTCCTTTATGGATATACGGGACAGCGATGCTGCACGGACGGCATTTGAAAGCCATATAAAGAACTATAAGGGGCATATGAAGATAGGCGGGTACAAAATGTTCCTGGATGGATCGCCCCAGGGAAGGACGGCATGGATGCGTACGCCCTATCTGCCGGAAACACCGGATGCAGAGGAAAAGGCACAGGCGGATGCATTTCCCCGGACCCGGGCAACAAAAGAGGATTACTGCGGTTATAATACCCTGGAGGACAGCCAGGTAAAGGAAAATATTTTAAAGGCAGAGCTGGAAGACATGCAGCTTCTGGCCCATTGCAACGGTGACAGGGCGGCAGAGCAGTACATGGATATGCTGGAGGCAGTTTACAGGGAACTGGGGAGCGGGAACAGCAGGAAGCCTGGTTTTTACAGGGGCGATATCCGTCCGGTAATGATTCATGCCCAGCTTCTGGGGCTGGATCAGCTGGAACGGGTAAAGAGACTGGAAATCATTCCCTCCTTTTTCCTGGCCCATGTATACCACTGGGGGGACATCCACGTCCGCAATTTTGGTCAGGAGCGGGCGGGACGCATCAGCCCGGCTGCATCGGCCCTGAAGGAGGGCATCTGTTTCACCCTGCACCAGGACAGCCCGGTTATTATGCCGGACATGATGGAGACTCTGTGGTGCGCCGTAAACCGGCGTTCCAGGGAGGGTAAGGTGCTGGGACCGGAGGAGCGCATTCCGGTGCGGGATGCGCTTAAGGCAGTGACGGTCAACGGGGCATACCAGTATTTTGAAGAAAATGAGAAGGGAACCGTCACGCCCGGGAAAAAGGCGGATTTTGTGGTGCTGGAACAGAATCCTCTGGAAACAGGGGCAGATGAGATACGAAATATCAGGGTGCTGGCAACCATCAAGGAGGACCGGCTTTTGTGGAAAGCATAGGATGAAAGAAAGAATATAAAAGAACTAAAAAGGACACAGCCGGGATGGGGGATTCACGGCTGTGTCCGTTATTAGGGATAATATATATAAAAGGAGTTGGGCATTCAATGATGATTACAGAATATCAATATACTTGGGTGTTTCCTCCACCTTGGGCGCATCCTTTGGCACCTGAAGCCTCAGTATGCCGTTTTCAAAACCAGCCTTGATATCTTCCTGGCGAATCTGCTCGCCTACAAAGAAGGTTCTCTTACATGAACTGGTATAGCGCTCCTTGTGAATCAGGGTGCCCTTGTCATCCTTGCCCTCGCTGGACTTGGTTATATCAGCGCTGACAGTCAGATATCCGTCCTTAAGCTCTGCCCTGATATCCTCTTTCTTGAATCCGGGAAGTTCAATCTCTAAAATATAGTTTCCATCCTTCTCCATGATGTCGGTACGCATCACCGGAAGCTTCTTGGCCTCCTCACCCTTTTCGGAGGCGCTGGTAAAGAATGGGTCATTGAAAAAGTCATCAAATAAATTAAGTCCGTAGTTTCTTCTTGGTATTAACATCATCGTTATATCCTCCTCGCTCATAGAACTGTTTGGTTTCATTTGCTTTATGCTTGTATTATAGCACGATTGTTAGCACTGTCAAGAGGTGAGTGCTAATAAAATTATAAAAAAAGTATGAAGTATATTAAGAGAGCATTTGCAGCCTGTACGCAGCATATCCTGCGGCCTTCAGAGAAAAAACATAGAACCGTAAGCAGGGATTAAAGTAAAACGTGGAAGGATATGGTAAAGTAATCATAAGGTTTCCGCATATCTGCGGCAGGGAGGGGAATATGATGAAACATTTGATGCAAATGATAACGAAAAGGAAAAGGAAGTATCTGGGAGCTGGGCTGCTTCTGACAGCCATATTTTTATCTGCGCTCACATCCGGGTGTGCTTTAAATGGCCTTCATAAGGGCACCCAGGATCTTACCCGGAATATACCCAAGGAAGAAGTGGAGACAGTGGATATGATGGAGCCATCCTATGAATCTGTAAATCCACGGAAGGAACTTACAGAATTTTCTCTGGAACTTCTGAGTGAAAACCTGTCCCATGGCAATTGCCTGATTTCGCCTCTTTCCATTGTCTCCGCCCTGGGAATGACTGCAAATGGAGCGGAGGGCAACACGCGGGCGCAGATGGAACAGATGATGCATACGGATACGGCTGTCCTGAATGATTATCTGAAGGCATACACAGATTATATGCCCAACAGCGAGGCCTGCCAGGTCAACATAGCGAATTCCATATGGTTCAGGGACAGGGACAGCCTGGCTATAAATGAGGATTTTCTTAAAACCAGCCGGAATTATTACGATGCATCTATATTTGAGGCTCCCTTTGACGCGGGCACAAGGGATGACATCAACAGCTGGGTAAAGAAGGAAACCAACGGCATGATTCAGAAACTGCTGGAAGAGGCGCCGCCCCGGGACGCGGTTATGTATTTGGTCAATGCGCTGTCCTTTGACGGGGAATGGCGGGATATCTATAAAAAGAACCAGATACATAAAGGAACATTTAACGCGGAAAACGGGGAACACCAGTCCGCGGAGTTCATGTATTCCACAGAAGCAGTCTATCTTGAAAATACATTGGGGAGGGGATTCCTAAAACCATATGGGGACGGCGCCTATGCATTTGCCGCGGTCCTGCCTGATGAGGGTATGACGATGAAGGAGTTTCTGGAGAGGTTAAAGGAAAATGGGATTACAGATCTTCTTGAACAGACCCGTAATAAAACCGTCTGTGTCAGATTGCCAAAATTTACAGTGGAATACAATGTGGTTCTCAACGAGTCCCTGACGGAATCCGGAATGAAAGATGCATTTGACAGCCAAAAAGCGGATTTTTCCTCCATGGCCCATTCAGATAATGATAATATTTATATAAGCAAAGTGATTCACAAGACTAAAATTGATGTGGACGAAAAAGGGACAAAAGCAGGGGCAGTGACGGCAGTTGAGGTATCGGAGGGCAGTGCCGTTCAAACAGAGGAACCAAAGGAGGTTTTTCTTGACAGACCGTTTTTCTATATGATTATAGATACCAGACAGAACTTTCCTCTTTTTATGGGCTGTCTGATGCAGCTGGAATAAAACGGATTTTCCCAAAACGGATTTCCCCAAAATTGATTTCCCCAAAATTGATTTCCCCAAACCGGATTCTGTGCATTCTATGGAATTGCTGCCTGCGGGCTTGAAAAAAAGTGAAGGATTGTATAAGATATATCGTAAGGCTTGTTTTAAATATAATTTGACCTTATGAGAAGACGAGGAAAACCACATGAAATCACAGATTACCATGAAGGATATGGCACAGCATTTTAATGTGTCCCTTAATACAATCCATAAAGCGATTTATGGAAAGCCCGGGGTGAGTGAAGCTACCAGAAAAAAAATAGTATCCTATGCGGAAAAAAATGGTTACAGGCTGAACGCCATGGCATCCATGCTGAAACGGAAAAATATGAAAATTGCAGTATGCCTGCCCAAACTGGATCAGGACAGCAAGTATTTCTACAGCTATATATGGCAGGGATACAGAATGTACCTGGCGGAACAGAGCGAGTTTAACCTGGAGATTCAGGAGCTGGCCTATGAAAAGGGAGAACTTTCCCGGACACTGGAAGCATTATGTGAAAAGGTGAAGGCAGGGGAGGAGTTAGACGGACTTCTGACGGTTCCGCCGGGAGACGAAAAGGGAATCTGTGCAGTCAGATACTTTACAGATAAAGGGCTGCCTGTGGTTTTTGTGACCGAAGACCAGGACCGGTGCGGCCATTTAGGAACCGTGGTGGGGGATTATTACGCGGCAGGCCAGCTCATGGCGGAACAGGCCTGCAATATCCTGGCCAGGGGCCGGCGCATTCTCCTGATGACAGGTGACCCCTATAAGGATTCCCATTATCTGGTGGCAAAAGGGTTTCACGAATATATGCGGCAGGAGAAGAAGGAGTATGCTGTTGAGGATTTATACGGCTATTATGAATTAGACCATCTGGATAAAAACGTGCTGGATATTTTGAAGGAAAATCCCCCGGATCTGATTTGCTGCGTGTTTTCCAGAGGCAGCGCTGTCCTGTACAGGGCATTAAAGAAAAGCGGGATGGCAGGCAGGATTCCCGTCATTGCAAGCGATGTATTTGATGAGACGGTGAGGGCCTTAAAGGAAGGAACCTTTACCAATCTGGTGTTCAAGGACCCCTGTAAGCAGTCATATCTTGCCATCAAGATGCTTTATGAGTACCTGCTCATGGATAAGGAACCAGCGGAAAAGGTACGCAGGGTGGAAATAGTACTGATATTTAAGAGCAACGTAAACTACTTCTGGGAAAATATTAAGGACATGCAGTATACGCGGACATAAACCGCGGACTTAACTGGCTGAAGCCGGAAAACAAAAAGACAGGGGCAGCGTTTCCTTCATAAATGCTGCCCCTGTCCTGGTCAAAGCTGCCGTTTAGTATTTACTTCCGTCCGGGTAAACGGGAATTGGATCCATCTGTCTTGGAACATCCTGCATCACCATGGGGGCGCTTCCCATATCCTTTAACTTAAACTGGCTGATTAACCCCTTAAGAATCTGTGCCTGTCCGGATAACTCCTCGCTGGCTGCTGCTGATTCCTCCGCGGTGGCTGAATTGGTCTGCACCACATTGGAGATCTGGTCTATCCCCTGGGTTATCTGGCTGATGGAGGATGCCTGCTCCTCAGATGCCCTGGAAATCTGGTCTATGGTTCTGGTTACCTTCTGGGCGCCTTCCACGCTCTCTAACAGAGTGTGGGCTGTCTCGTCTGCAATCTTAGTGCCCTTTTCCACTGCCAGAATGGAGCTCTCTATCAGCGCCGCCGTATTCTTGGATGCTTCCGCTGACTTGCTGGCAAGATTACGCACCTCATCCGCAACCACTGCAAAGCCCTTTCCTGCTTCTCCTGCGCGGGCCGCCTCCACCGCTGCGTTGAGCGCCAGTATGTTGGTCTGGAAGGCAATATCCTCAATTGTCTTGATAATCTTTCCGATCTCGCTGGAGGAGGAGCTGATTTCCTTCATCGCTTCAATCATGGTCTGCATCTGCTGGTTGCTCTCCGTCATCTTTAGCCCCACATCATCTGCCAGCTTGTTGACATTGTGCGCATTCTCCGCGTTAGACTTCACCTGGTTGGAGATTTCATTGATCGTGGCGGCCAGCTCCTCCACTGAGGAGGCCTGTTCCGTGGCTCCCTGGGAAAGGGCCTGGGAACCGGACGCAACCTGGTCACTGCCGGATGCCACCTGGTCCGCAGACTGGTTAATCTGTCCCAATACAGATGAAAGCTTGTCAATGATCTGATACATGGATGTTGCCAGCTGTGCAAATTCGCCTACATAAAGCTCTTTGGCCTTAGAATCCACACTGAAATCCCCATTACCCAGAGCCGACAGCCCCATTCCCATATCCTGTATAATCCCCTTAAAATTATGGGTCAGGGTCCTCATGCTCTCAGAGAGGCTGCCCAGTTCATCCTCTGAAACGTAGCTGATCGACACCTCAAGATCTCCCGCAGACATCTTTTTAGCTGCTTCCTCAATCTCGCTGATTGGCCTGGTGAGGGCTTTTGTGATATAAATGGCAAGTGTGACCGTCAGTGCCAGAGCCAATGCAGCTATGGTGATCAGAAATACCAGGGCAGAGGTCTGGGCCTTGGCGGACTGAGAATAGTCCTCGGCCGCGATCGCAGTGGTATCAGAATCAGCTTTGTTCATTAAATTCATAAATTCCAGCATTAATGGCTGGTATTTAGTAAAAAGCAGGTCAGCCGCTTCTGTATTCTTATTCTGTCCTGCCAGGTCAAGAATCTCTATCCGGTATGGCTTTGCCTCTTCCAGAATTTTCTGGGCCTGGTCAAGCACCGCCTTATCACCTCTGAAATTCTGCCGTAAATAGTCGAATCCCGGAGACAATGTATTAAATTGTTCATTGGCCTGGGTAATATAATTCTGTGTTTCAGCAGCATCATCCGTAAGCATGCTGATTGCTATACACTTTAAGCCTGTCTGGGTAGCACGGCACATATCGGTTGTCTTATTGGAAACCGGGTATCCCACTGTGTAGAAATCTCCAAAATTCTTACCGGAGTTGCTCAGACTCATAATTGATACCATAAGTGAAATTAAAAAAAGTATAATGATAACTCCAAATGTAACAATTAATTTTTTTCCAATTTTTAAATTCTTCATAAAATTCATAAATCGACTCTCCTTAGTAATCATGCCCCGGTGATTGGGGGCATGGCAGTCTATGCATTCTGCAAATCATCTGTTTGTATGGCTGCTCTGTTACTCCTTCCGGTCTCAGCCATTCATCGCTGATTATACTCTCCCACTCAACAGCATGGTTGACTATAAAAATAGTTTGCATATTTCCCCCTTTTACATCATTTTTAGCAGAACCGTGGGAACAATTTCCGGCCTGAACCATGGCTGGACAAGATTGCCGGTATTTATTCCCCGCCCTGTGTGAGTGTACCAAACCAGCACACAAGGTATATGCTATATATCGGCATGAAAAGCTAAATTATAAATGATTTATTTTATTCAATGGCGTTCTACCGATGGATTCTTTCTCATAAAGATTAAAAAACCACCTATCCAGCTTTTTCCAGGAGAATGTCCCATGAACAATATTCAATATAATATCCGCGCAAACCCGGATTCTTTTCCGGTTGCGCACTCAAACTGGTATCCTCCCGTTGCTGTTCTGGAAAAGAACCAGCAATACGCCCAGATCCTTATGGCGGATTTAGCCTCAACCGCCAGCGAAATGACCACGGTACACCAGTATCTGTATCAATCCTGGACCATCAATGATCGTCATCAAAACATCCGCCGTGTCATTCAACGCATAGCCATCGTTGAACAGCACCACTTTTCCATAATCGGACAGCTCATTCACCTTCTTGGAGGCCAGCCCGAATGCCGTTCGTCCAGGCCCAATTCCTATTGGTGCGGGAATATGGTAAGTTACAGCTGTGAACTCCCTGCAATATTGTCTGATAATGCCCGGTCAGAACAGTTTGCAGCTCAGGCATACGCGGCCCAATCAAAAGAAATCAAAGACCCTCATGTTTCTAAAATGCTTGCAAGGTTATCATTAGACGAAAAACTGCATTATAAAATTTTTAGTGATTATCTGTCTCAAATTGAATGAACCTATCCGCCGTCCCAGGTTTTGATGGGGCGGTTTATTTAAATGGATTTCCTGCATCTAAATCAAAAAAGGGGATGGTGCAAAATCAGGTAACCAATCTGGTTTTGCACCATCCCCTTTTTTGTCGTTTTTTGCGGAATAAGGGAAACGTTACTTCTCGGAAATGCGAAGAGGATAAACGGGACGGCGGAAAAGATAATATGAAAAAATGTTAAGCATATGTTAATAAAATGATAAAATAGCAAAAAAATACCGAAAAATTATGCAAAATAACAATAAAGTCAACCTCCGCATCTTGACACCGGCAGAATAATATAGTAAGATGAAAATATGGTAAGGGAAACGTTTCACTAAAATGTATCAGGAGGTTTATTATGAAGACAAAAAAGGCGTATTCGTTGGCACTGGCAGCTGTCATGGCATCATCCGTACTGTGGGGGTGCGGTTCTTCCTCAACTGACCCGGGGACTGGGGCGGCTGAAGCTTCAGACAGCGGGACAAAGGAGGCCGGGGGAGGGCAGACCCTGCGGGTGACTGTTCAGGCGTGGATGATGGGGAAATATGATTTTGAGAGGATTGCAAAGGAATTTGAGGAAGAGAATCCGGGCGTAAAAGTAGTCTATAACCAGGTGGACAATGTGGACGTGACCTCCAGCATGCTGGAGTGGTCCCAGGGAAAGACAAACTGCGATTTAGCCTTGGGCGGCGACCGCTCTGAGACGGTTCCGTACGCTGCCAATGATTATGTGGTGGAGTTTACGGACGAGAACTTCTTTAACGGGGATTTTACCAAGGATAAGTTCATCGAGTCATTTCTGGAAAGCGGAAATGCTGACGGAGTACAGTACATGATTCCGCTGCTGGGAGAAGTCTTGGGATGCGTGGTAAATATACCGATGATGCAGGAGGCCGGCTACGTGGCAGAGGACCAGACTGTCACTGCCCCGTCAGACTGGAATGAGATGTACGAATATGCAAAGAACCTGACAAAGGACGGACAGACCGGCCTGGCGATTGACTGGGGCAACAACATGGCGGTAAAGGCCTACGACGCATGCGTCATGGGAGCCAACGGAAACTTGTACGAGTCAGACGGAAATACATTGAACTTCACGGCCGGGCCCGTCAAAAACATGCTCCAGGTATGGCAGGATTTAGTAAAGGACGGCTATACCACCACGGATGTATTCGCGGATGCCGATGCAAACAGGACAAATTTCAAGGCCGGAAGGGTAGCCATGCACATTGCCCCGGCTTCCAGATGGATTGAGGCAGGGGAGCTTCTGGGGGCAGAGAATGTAGGCGTTATGCCCATACCGGGCACAGATACCCATGGTTCTGTTTCCTACATACATGGCGCCGTTATTCCCAAGGCATCTGAAAACCAGGAGCTGGCCATTAAATTCATCAAGGATAAGCTTTTGCAGGAACAGTTCCAGGCTGATTCCATGAATTCCTACGGCAAGATGTCACCCATGAAGGCCCATTACGAGAAACTGGATAATCCATATTGGCCAACCGTACTTGATTTCACAGAAAAAGCAACGACGCCTCCTCTGTACAAGGACTACACAAAGCTGGATACCAACATGCAGATAGAGCTTCAGAAGATGCTGTCAGGCGGTTCCACGGTTGATGAGTTTTCTGCCAATATGAGTAAGTTCATGACGACCATTGACCTGAGCACTGGTATGAACAAATAAAACCAGCCGGCAGGGCCGGTTCAATGACAGTCTTTGCATTGGCCGGTTTTCCTGCCGCTATCATAGAAATAGGATGAGGTGGAATATGGGGAATAAAAAAAGTGTGGGCGTGCAGCTGAAAAAGATGATACCCGGCTATGCGTTTGCAGCTCCGGGGGTTATATTTGTGGCTGTTTACATGGGGTATCCGCTGTTACGCTCGCTTTACCTGAGCTTTACCAATTACAATTTTGCCTTTGACAAGAAGCCGGTATTCGCAGGTCTTTCCAACTTTGCAAAGATGTTTTCCGATGCATATTTTATGGATTCCCTGAGAAATACCGTGGTATTTTCGCTGCTGTTTTTCCCGTCCATCATGATTATTTCCCTGATAATCGCCATGCTTTTAGACAAGGGCGTCAGGGGATCGGGAATCTTTCGCACCTGCGTATTTGTATCCATGGTGGTGCCGCTTTCCCTGACCGGCATTATTTTCCAGTGGATTTTAAACAACCAGTATGGCCTTCTCAACAGCGTGCTCAGGGAAATGCTGCACCTGGACACATGGGCCCACAACTGGCTGGGAGAAGGAAAATGGGCCATGTTTTCCATCGTAATTGTCAGCTTATGGAAAAATATGGGAATGCTTGTTATTTTCTTTATGGCAGGCCTTGCAGGAATCCCATCGGATATCATCGAATCCGCCAAGATTGACGGGGCCAATGCATTCCAGAGGATTTTCAGGATTATTCTGCCTAATCTGAAGGAAAGCTATGTAATCTGCGGCCTGTGGGCCATTATCCAGTCCGTGAAGGTGTTTGAACAGCCCTTCGTCATGACAAACGGCGGGCCGGGCACATCCACTCTGGTTCTATACCAGTACACATGGATGAACGCGTTTAAATATTACGAGATGGGCTATGCGTCTGCCATCGGTTATTTTATGGGGGCGGTTATCCTGATCTTGTCATGTATCAATCTTTACATCAACAGGACAAAGGATGAGGATGAAGTGAAACGGAAAAAGACCGGAAAAAGGAGGAACAGGGCATGAGTATTAAGAAAAACGCCGGCAGCATAGCCGTGTTTATATTGCTGTTCGTCATATCCTTTATTTTCATTATTCCCTTCATATGGACGATGCTCACCTCGCTAAAGCCGGATGAAGAGATATATTCGTCAGTCCTTACCTTTCTTCCTGTAAATCCCTATCTGGGCCACTATACGGGTATTTTTACAAAACTGGGCAACTTCTTTAAATATTTTTCCAATTCCGTTGTGGTATCCTTTTGGAGCGTGCTGTTCAACGTGCTTTTCGCAGCCACCCTGGGATATTCCTTTTCCAAGTTTCAGTATTGGGGAAGGGACCTGTTCCTTGGATTTGTTCTGCTAATCATCACCCTGCCCTATGTTATTTACCTGATACCGATTTACATTATGCAGTCGCGTTTTGACCTGATTGATACCAGGCTTGGCCTCATACTTCCGTATATTGCAACCAACCTGCCCATGTCCGTATTCATCATGAGAGGACAGTTTAACGGCGTTCCCAACGAGATGATGGAAGCAGCCAGAATTGACGGGGCAGGCCAGTGGCAGACCTTCAGCCGTGTGATGCTGCCCATCGTGAAGCCCGGAATCGCCACGGTCATCATCATGACATTTATCTCGGTGTGGGGAGAGTTTACATACGCCAGAACCCTGTGCACCACGGCAAAATCCCAGACCCTTGCAGTAGGCATCACCTTTCTGCGGGATGAGGCTGCTTCGTGGCAGTACGGTACCCTGACAGCAACCATTATCCTGTCCCTGATTCCTGTGCTGGCAATCTTTTTGTCCATGCAGAAATATTTTATCAAGGGAATCATGGCAGGAGCAGTGAAAGGATAGGAGACAGCTTATGAAAATCGTAAAATTTGAAACCTGGTGGGTTAAACGAAATAAGTGCCTGTTTGATGAAAAACGCAAGGGCAAGAGCAGTATGGATTGGGATGTGGTGGTGCTTAAGCTGACAACGGATAACGGATACGAGGGAATCGCAACAGCCCTGGCAGCGCGGTCAGGCCGGGTGACGGAAAGCTATCTGCACGATAATATTGCTCCGGTGGTTCTGGGTGCCTCTCCCTATGACAGGGAAAAAATATGGCATGAGCTGTGGAACATTGACCGGCACCTGACCTTTTTTCCTGTATATCTGCCGGGCCCGGTGGATGTGGCTCTGTGGGATATCTGCGCCAAGGCAGCAGGACTTCCGCTCTATCAATACATAGGCGCCTACCGCCGGTCTCTGCCTGTATATGCCAGCGGGCTGTTCCATGAGGACCCGCAGGAGTATGTGCGGGAGGCCCTCTATTACAAATCCAGGGGAGTCAACTGTTATAAAGCCCATCCCTCCGGTCCCTGTGAGCTGGATATGGAAATCCACGAGAATATACGCAAGGCAGTGGGACCGGATATGAAGCTCATGAGCGACCCTGTGGCGGAATATACACTGGAAGAAGCAGTCAGGGTGGGAAGGCACCTGGAGAAGCTGGGGTATGAATGGCTGGAGGAACCCTTCCGGGATTTTGAACTGAACAAATATACCCAGCTGTGTGCCGCCCTGGATATTCCCATTGCCGCCACGGAGACTACCAGGGGATGTCACTGGGGGGTGGCGCAGGTCATCAACCAGAAGGCGGCGGATATTGTCAGGGCCGATGTGTCATGGAAATGCGGGGTTACGGGAACTTTGAAAATAGCACACCTGGCAGAAAGCTTCGGAATGCAGTGCGAGATTCATACCACGACCATGAATTACATGGACCTGGTAAACCTTCACGTTTCCTGCGCCATACGCAATTGCAGATATTTTGAGTATTTTGTGCCGGAAGAGGATTTCATGTTCCCCATGAAGGGACTTCTTCCCATTGATGAGAAAGGGATAATTACAGTTCCTGACAAGCCGGGAATCGGCGGAGAACTGGACTGGGAGCTGATTGAACGAAATTGTGTTTCCCATCAGATGGAGGTGTCGGAATGATGGAATTGGCGGGTAAGACGGGAATTATTACAGGCGGATCCAGCGGACTTGGGTTTGCCGCGGCCAATGTTCTGGCTGAGGCAGGGGCAGTGGTGTATGCTGTCAGCCGGAGCGGCAGGCCGAAGCTGGAAGGGGAGACCAGCCATGAAAATGTGATTCATCTGGCGGCGGATGTAAGCGATTATAAGGAGATGGGGGAACTAACAGAGAGAATCGGCCGTGAACACGGCATTGATTTTCTGGTAAACAACGCGGGAATCACGGTAAAGAGCCTGGCGCAGGATGTTTCGGACGCAGATTTTGAGAAGGTGCTCCAGGTAAACGTAAGCAGTGTGTTTAAGCTGTGCACCTTGTGCTACCCCTATTTAAGACAGTCTCCCAACAGGGGCAGAATCGTGAACATCACTTCCATGGCAGCCCATCTGGGGTTTTCGGAGGTGGTGCCCTACTGTACCAGCAAGGGAGCTGTGCTGTCCATGACAAGGGGGCTGGCGGTGGAATGGGCCCAGGATGGTATCAATGTAAACTCGGTTGCACCCGGATGGTTTCCCTCGGAGATGAGCCGCAAGGTCATGGACGAAGAGAGGAAGCAGAAAATACTGGCCAGAATGCCGGTGCACTGTTTCGGCAATCCCAGGGATATCGGCGCCATGGTAAAGTTCCTGGTGTCAGATGAATCAGAGTATATAACCGGACAGGACTTCGCCGTGGACGGCGGGGCTTTAAGCTTCGGTTATTAGCAGAGGAGGTAATGTCATGAAATTGTGGAATGATGAAAATGAAAAATTCGCCCTGATGAGGGAGAAGCTCTATACACCCGTGGTGGGCGACATACTGGACGAACTGGGATATTATCACCAGTTTCTGCCCCAGGATATCCGGCCTCTGCGCGAGGATATGAAGCTGGCGGGAAAGGCCATGACCGTGCTGATGACAGATGTGTACGGACCGCAGAAAAAGCCCTTTGGGCTTCTGACGGAGGCGCTGGACCAGCTGAAGGAAAATGAGATATATATTGCTGCGGGCGGAACCAAACGGTGCGCCTACTGGGGGGAGCTTCTGACTGCAGCGGCCAGAACCAGGAAGGCGTCCGGCGCCGTGGTGAACGGGTGGCACAGGGATACGCCCCAGGTGCTGTCCCAGAACTGGCCGGTATTTTCCTGCGGCTGTTATGCCCAGGATTCCAGCGTCCGCACTCAGGTGGTGGATTTTAGGTGCGACATTGAGATAGGACAGGTAAGGATTCATGACGGGGATTTGATTTTCGGTGATGTGGACGGAGTGCTGGTCATTCCCAGGGAAGTAGCGGATGAGGTACTTATAAAGGCCCTTAAAAAGGCTGCCGGGGAAAAGACAGTGAGAAAGGCCATCGAGGACGGTATGAGCGCCACGGATGCATTTGCGAAATTCGGTATTTTGTAGAGGAGGGACGACGGGCCGGATGGATGGAACAATGGAAATAATACAAAGGGCATTTCAGATTGAACAAAAAGACAATGTGGCCACTGCCCTGGAGGAGCTCATCCCCGGTGCGCTAAGGCTTCTAGGCGATGGATGCATGAGGGAAGCCGAGGCTGTTCAGAAGATACCAAAAGGCCATAAAATCGCTCTCCAAAACATAAGGGCCGGGGAGGATGTCATAAAATACGGGGTGCGCATTGCCAGGGCATCAAAGGACATAAGGGCCGGGGAATGGGTCCATCTTCACAATATCCGCAGCGTGTACGATGAGCGCTCCAGCCACCTGGACGTGATGACCGGAGCGCCCAAGGATACCAGATATGAGTAGGAGGCAGGCGATGGATAACCTTAAAAGGGAATATAGCTGGATGGGCTATGTGAGGAAGAACGGCGCAATGGGAATACGCAATAAGGTGCTGGTCATCTACACCGTGGAGTGCGCTTCTTTTGTGGCCAGGGAAATCGTAAGACTTGCAGGGGACCCGGAGACAGAGGTGGTCGGATTTTCGGGCTGTACGGATAATGAATATGCGGTGCGCCTTCTGATTGCCCTGATACGCCATCCCAATGTGGGCGCTGTGCTGACCGTTGGGCTGGGGTGCGAGTATGTGCAGCCGGAATGGCTGGCGGACATAGCCGGGAAGGAGGGAAAGGAAGCCGCCTGGATGTTCATTCAGCAGGAGGGCGGAACCAGAAAGACCATAGAGAAGGGCCTGGCTGTTGTGGGGCTGATGCGGGAACGGCTTAAGGATACCAAAAGAAAACCCATGGGAATCCGGGATTTAATCATAGGGGCAGAGTGCGGAGGGTCTGATTACACCAGCGGGCTGGCCGGAAATGTGGTGGTGGGACGGTTTTTCGACCGGCTGACCGATTTGGGAGGAACGGCCATTTTTGAGGAAATCGTGGAGGCCATAGGCCTTAAGGAGATGCTGGTGGGGCGCGCTGCAAATGAAAGGGCCAGGCAGGAGATTGGGGATACATATGATAAGGCCCTGGAGTACTGCAAATCCGTGCGCCAGTATTCGGTCAGCCCGGGTAATTTTGCGGGAGGGCTGTCCACCATTGAAGAAAAAAGCATGGGAGCCCTCATAAAAAGCGGAAGCAGACCCATTGAGGGAGTTCTTAAGGTGGGGGTTAAGCCGCCTCATCCTGGTCTGTGGCTGTTGGATTCCACGCCGGATCCATACTGGATGCAGTTTGGAATCACCAATCCCAATGACAGCGAAGGGCTGATGGATTTGGCTGCATGCCACAGCCATATTGTATTTCTGGTAACAGGCAGGGGAAATGTGGTGGGATCCGCTGTGGTTCCCTGTATTAAAATCACGGGAAACTCTGCTACCTACAGGGCCATGGAGGAGGATATGGACTTTGACGCCGGGCCGGTGCTGGAGGGGCGCTGCTCTCAGGATGAGATGGCACAAAGGCTTCTCAAAATGGCGGCAGAGGTGGCTTCCGGCACAAAGAGCAAAAGCGAGGCGCTGGGCCACAAAGAGTATTTTATACCGTATAAATATCAGGACAGGGACGCAACGAAAAAATGCAGGGAGGCATAGGCAATGTTTGATACAGGAAGTTATTTTTCATTAGAGGGGCAGACCGCAATTGTTACAGGCGGCACCACCGGACTGGGGCTTGCAATCACCAGGTGCATGGTGGGGGCAGGCGCAAAGGTGGCGGTGCTGAGCTATGAGAGCCGGGAACAGGGGCGGGAAGCCTTAAAGGAGTTTGGGGGAAAGGCTGTGTTTTATCAGTTTGACATAACGGACACAGACCATACCCAGGAGATGGCGGACCGGGTCATAGCGGAGCAGGGGCCGGTGACCATCCTGGTGAACAATGCGGGAAACCATTGCAAGAAATACATTGAGGACATGACGGTGGAGGATTACGTAAACGTGCTGAACGTACACCTGGTGGGCGCTTTTGCGCTGACAAAGGCACTGTTCCCCCACATGAAGGAGCAGGGGAAGGGAAGTATCCTGTTCCAGGCCAGCATGACCAGCTACATCGGCCAGCCGCAGGTGGCAGGCTATGCCACGGCCAAGGCAGGTTATCTGGGCCTGGTGCATACCCTGGCAGCAGAAGGCGGTCCTTACGGGGTGCGCGTCAACGCCATTGCGCCGGGATGGATTGATACGCCCATGTTCCATAAGGCCACGGACGGGGACCAGGTCCGTTTGGGAAAAATCCTGGGACGGATTCCCATGCAGAAGGTGGGAAGCGTGACAGATATAGGTATGGCTGCCGTATTTTTAAGCAGTGACGCGGCCGGATACATATCAGGCACCTGCCTGCCGGTGGATGGAGGTGCTCTGATTGGGTTCTGATTGTTTTTCCGAGGAGTTTCTTCTGACAAACCCCACGGGAAGCCGGCTGTACCACAGCTATGGGGAGAGGCTTCCTATTGTGGATTACCACTGCCATCTGGAGGCCAGGGAAATCTGTGAAAACAGGGAGTTCAAGGATTTGGGTGAAATGTGGCTGGCTCATGACCATTATAAATGGAGGGCCATGCGCACATTCGGAATCAGCGAGGAGTATATCACCGGAACAAAAAGCTACTATGAAAAATTTCTGAAATTTGCGCAGATCATGCCCTATCTTGCAGGCAATCCCCTTTATATATGGTGCGCCCTGGAGCTGAAGCGGTACTTTGACATAGAGGAACCCCTTGGACCGGATAATGCGGAGGAGATTTACCGGCGCACCAACCAGCGGATCAGGCAGCTTCACATGACGCCCGGATGGTGTCTGGAACGGTCCGGGGTAGAACTGCTCAGCACCACGGAGGATCCGGCGGACAGCCTGGAATATCACATGAAAATAAAGGAGAATGCAGTTTTAAAGACGCGCATTCTCACGGCCTTCAGGCCTGACAGGGCATTTTACTGCGAGCGGAAGACATTTTCGGATTATATGAAAATCCTTTCCCAGGCAGCGGGGCAGGAAATCGTGGATTTTTCCTCCATGATGGGAGCGCTGGAACAACGTCTGGCATTTTTTGCGGAATTTGGAACAACGGTCAGCGACAACGGCATTGCCCACATTGTGTGGGAGGAATACACCGAGGCCCAGGCGGAGGACATTTTTCAAAAGGCTGCGGCTGGGGAGCAGTTATCAGAGGTGGAAATAAACAGGTATAAATCCGCGTTCCTGATTGAAATGGCAAAGCTCTATAAAAAATATCATTTTGTGATGCAGCTTCATATCGGTACCTATCTGGACGCCAATCACAGGAAGGTGCAGGAAATCGGGCAGTCCACAGGTTTTGACTGTGTGGATGACTCCACGTCCGTAAAATCCGTGGGACGTATCCTGGACCGGCTGACAGAGCTTGATCAGCTTCCAAAGACAATTCTGTATCCCTTAAACCCTGCGCAGATGGAACCCTTTGCCGTTCTGGCAGCAGGCTTCTGCGACGGCACGGTAAGGGGGAAGGTACAGCTGGGCGCTCCCTGGTGGTTCAACGACCAGCCCTTCGGCATCATGCGCCAGTTTGGCGGAGCAGGGAATCTGTATCCCCTGAGCCTGTCCGTTGGAATGCTGACGGATTCCAGGAGTTTCTTAAGTTATCCGCGCCATGAGCTTTACCGCCGCTGTCTCTGCAGCTATCTGGGAGAACTGGTGGAGCGCGGAGAATATTTCTCCGGCGAGAAATATCTGAAGGAAATAATAGAAGGAATATGCTACAGGAATGTAAAAGAATACTTTGGATGGTGAGAACATGACTGCAGGTAAAATGAATGTAAAAGAAAAGATAAAGGATATACATTTTTACAGGGCTGTGTCTGATATCAGCAGACCCATTGCGGATTCCACACACACAATCAGCCAAATCGGTTTTTATATTGTGGAGCTGATGACAGCGGAGGGTGTAAGGGGCCAGGGGTATGTGCTGTCCTTCCACTATTCTCCGGGAGCAATGGAGGGAGCGCTCAGGGATGTCTGCAGCTTTATCAGCGCGGGAGAGTACGCTGTATATGATACGGTGCTGGCCAGGGCTGACTGGGACCGGGAGGCGGAATACTTTGGCAATACGGGAATCAACAACTGCGCCATTGCTGCCGTGAACCTGGCCATGTGGGATGCCTGGGGACATACATGCCGCCAGCCGGTGTGGAAGATGCTGGGGGCCAACCGGAGAAGGATACCTGTATACGGCAGCGGCGGCTGGATTTCCTACACGGACCAGGAACTGCTGGAGGAAGTGCTGGATTATAAAAAGAGAGGTTTTAAGGCCGTTAAAATCAAGGTTGGTTCGGGAAGCATCGAACGTGATGCGGAACGTCTGGCAAAGTGCAGGGAGGCGCTGGGGGACAGTGTGAAAATCATGATGGACGCCAATCAGGGATTCAATGTGCCGGATGCGCTGGAGCTGGCCCGCAGGGCTTCCTCCATGGGAATACAGTGGTTTGAGGAGCCGGTGGTCCACACGGACTATGCCGGATACCAGCTTTTGAGAAACCAGTGCGGCATTGCGCTGGCCATGGGGGAGCGGGAATATGATTTTGAGGCTTTAAAACAGCTTTCAGTGCGCAACGCCCTGGATTTATGGCAGCCGGACATCGTCCGGCTGGGAGGGGTGGAGGCATGGAGGGAATCCGCTGCCCTGGCTGAGGCCTTCGGATTGCCGGTCCTGCCCCATTATTATAAGGATTACGATGTCCCACTGCTGTGTACGGTCAGGAGTCCTTATGGAGCAGAGTCCTTTGACTGGATTGACGGCATCATAGATAATGCCATGGAGATAGAAAACGGATTTGCCAGTCCCAGGGAAGGGGACGGATGGGGATTTCGTTTCAGGGAGGAGTGTATGACAGAAGTATAGGAATTGAGTTGGGATTTGCCGCCGGACAGGAACTGATATCACATCGGTTTTCCCTGTACGGCGTTTTTTTCGTTTACGGGTCCGTTAAAATAATTGCAATACTGGAATATCATTCCTTGAAACAAGGTACTTTATATGATAAAATGGGGAAAGAATTCATGCAAAGTGAAAAACTCGTAACAAAGGAGAACATTATGATAAGCCAGTTAATTGAAAAAATAAAGAAAACCAATGCCCCAATCTGCGTAGGACTGGATCCCATGCTGTCCTATGTGCCGGAACATGTGGTAAAGAAATCCCTGGATGCTTACGGAGAGACACTGGAGGGGGCTGCCGATGCCATCTGGCAGTTTAATAAGGAAATCATTGACCATACATTTGACCTGATTCCGGCTGTAAAGCCGCAGATTGCCATGTATGAGCAGTTCGGCATCGAAGGACTGACCGTATATAAGAGGACTGTGGACTACTGCCATGAAAAGGGACTGATTGTTATTGGCGACGCCAAGAGAGGCGATATCGGCTCCACATCCGCTGCCTATGCAGCAGGCCATCTTGGCAGGGTGCAGGTGGGAAGCAAATCCTTAAGCGGATTCAATGTGGATATACTTACTGTAAACCCATATCTGGGAACAGACGGCGTGAAGCCCTTTGTGGATGTATGCAGGAGTGAGGACAAGGGCCTTTTCGTTCTGGTCAAGACCTCCAATCCGTCCAGCGGCGAATTCCAGGACCGCCTGATTGACGGTAAGCCCCTCTATGAGTGGGTGGCCGCCAAAGTGGAGGAGTGGGGTGCCGGCTGTATGGACGGTGAGTACAGCAATGTGGGCGCTGTTGTAGGCGCCACCTATCCTGAGATGAGCGAGATTCTGAGAAAGCTCATGCCCCACACCTATTTCCTGGTACCCGGATACGGGGCACAGGGAGGAACAGCCGCTGACCTGAAGCATTGTTTTAATCAGGACGGGCTTGGCGCTGTGGTTAACTCCTCCAGAGGAATCATTGCGGCTTACAAACAGGAAAAGTATAAGAACTTCGGGCCGGAGCACTTCGGCGAGGCATCCAGACAGGCAGTGATTGACATGGTTGCTGATATCAGCAGCGTACTGTAAGAGACAGGAGATTCATGTTATGGCAAAAGTGAAAATAACAGCAGCCGTCACGCTCCAGGAGCAGCTGGCTGCCGATATATACGATATGAGGATAAAAGCGCCTGAGATAGCGGAGTCAGCAGTTCCGGGCCAGTTTGTATCCCTTTATTCAAAAGACGGGGCCAGGATTCTTCCGCGTCCCATCAGTTTGTGCGGCATTGATAAGGAAAAGGGAGAGCTGAGGCTGGTGTACCGCATTGCGGGGGAAGGCACGAAGGAGTTCTCCGGGCTCACGGCAGGCGATACCATTGATGTCCTGGGACCTCTGGGCAATGGGTTTCCCCTGGAGGCCGGAAAAAAGGCATTTCTGATAGGCGGAGGCATCGGTGTTCCGCCTATGCTGGAACTGGCAAAAGCTCTTCATGAGCTTAACAAGGACGAAGAGGACAATCTGGTCCAGTCCGTGCTGGGATACAGAGACAGCCAGATGTTCTTAAAGGATGAATTTGAGGCATACGGTCCGGTATACGCAGCCACGGAGGACGGCAGCTTCGGAACCAGCGGAAATGTGCTGGACGCTATCCGCGAGCAGGGCCTTACGGCGGATGTCATTTACGCCTGCGGTCCCACTCCCATGCTCCGGGCACTGAAGGCATATGCGGCCGAAAAGGGGCTGGAGTGCTGGCTTTCCCTGGAAGAGAAGATGGCCTGCGGAGTAGGCGCCTGTCTGGCCTGTGTGTGCCGGTCCAAAGAGGTGGATGACCATTCACAGGTACACAATAAGCGTATATGCAAGGACGGTCCTGTGTTTAGGGCAGATGAGATTGAGCTGTAGGCATGTATAGGTGAAAGATAGCGAGGTACCGTTTAGATGAATATGAGTGTAAATATTGCCGGTGTGGAATTTAAGAATCCGGTAATGGAAGCGTCGGGCACATTTGGTTCCGGCATGGAATACAGTGAGTTTGTGGATTTAAACCGTCTGGGCGCAGTGGTTACCAAGGGTGTGGCAAGTGTGCCGTGGCCGGGCAACCCAACTCCCAGGATAGCGGAAGTATACGGCGGCATGCTCAATGCCATCGGCCTTCAGAATCCGGGCATTGACGTGTTCACAAAGAGGGATATTCCCTTTTTAAAACAGTATGACACAAAAATCGTGGTCAATGTCTGCGGAAAGACCACGGAGGAATATATTGATGTGGTGGAGCGTCTTGGGGACCAGCCGGTGGATATGCTGGAAATTAATATATCCTGTCCCAATGTAAAAGAAGGCGGTATCGCTTTCGGCCAGGACCCAAAGGCGGTGGAGGCCATTACCAGGGAGGTAAAGGCACATGCAAGGCAGCCCATCATCATGAAGCTGAGCCCCAATGTGACGGATATCACTGTCATGGCCAGGGCGGCAGAGGCTGGCGGGGCAGATGCCATTTCATTAATTAATACCCTTACAGGCATGAAGATTGACATTCACAAAAGGGCATTCGCGCTGGCCAACAGGACAGGAGGACTGTCTGGTCCTGCTGTGAAGCCGGTGGCTGTGCGCATGGTATACCAGGTTGCCCAGGCAGTGAAGGTTCCTATCATCGGCATGGGAGGAATCAGAAATGCAGATGACGCCCTGGAGTTCATACTGGCAGGCGCCACGGCTGTTGCCATCGGCACGGCCAATTTCCATAACCCCTATGCCACGGTGGAGACTGTGGATGGAATCCGGGCATATATGGAAACGTACGGTATCGGAGATATCCGGGACCTTATAGGGGCTGTGAGGTAGCACCGGCAGGGTAAGGCAGTGATAAAAGGCAGTGATAAAAGACAGTGACAAAGGCAGTTTAAAAAAGGCATCAGCAAAAGAATTACAGAGCGGTTAAACGGCCCGTAAATACAGGAGGTTTAAGGAAGATGGAAAACTATAAGCAGGAATTTATAGATTTTATGGTGGAAAGCAGTGTGCTAAAATTTGGCGACTTCACATTAAAGAGCGGACGTAAGTCCCCGTTTTTCATGAATGCGGGAAGCTATGTCACAGGAACCCAGCTGAGAAAATTAGGAGAGTACTACGCAAAGGCCATCCATGACAATTTCGGACTGGATTTTGATGTGCTCTTTGGGCCGGCTTATAAGGGGATTCCCTTAAGCGTGGCAACCACCATGGCAATCAGTGAGCTGTACGGAAAAGACATCCGTTACTGCTCCAACCGCAAGGAGGTCAAGGACCACGGCGATACAGGCATCCTTTTGGGCAGTCCTATCAAGGACGGGGACAAGGTAGTTATCATCGAGGATGTGACCACTTCCGGCAAGTCCATCGAGGAGACATTCCCCATCATCAAGGCCCAGGGAGATGTGGAAATCAAGGGACTCATGGTTTCTTTAAACCGTATGGAGCGCGGCAAAGGCACCAGGAGCGCTCTGGATGAGATTAAGGATTTATACGGTTTCCCCACTGCCGCCATCGTTTCCATGGCAGATGTGGTGGAGCACCTCTATAATAAAGAAATAAATGGCAAGGTAGTCATCGACGATCAGATAAAGGCAGCCATCGACGCTTACTATGAGCAGTATGGAGCCCAGGCATAATGATGTTTCCAGGAAGAAAGGCGATGAATATGGAGAGAGTGTATAAAACCATGCGTAACACAGGGGCTGGCTGCATAGCGATAGGAGTCATCATAGCAGTGACCGGCCTTACGGTTGGAATCATTTCCATTGTAAATGGAGCGCTGCTGCTGAAACGAAAATCCGAAATTGAATTTTAGTAAGCGGGGCTGACAATGATAAGAAATACAACAAAGCGTCAAAAGCTGGGCTGGGTATTATTCATACTGTATCTTTGCTTTCTGGCGTATTTCATGTTTTTTTCAGAATCCTTCGGGCGCACAGACACTGACAGGGGGTACCAGTATAATCTGGTGCCCTTTAAGGAAATTACGCGGTATTTCCGGTATTATGACGTGTTGGGCCCCACATTGTTCATGATTAACATGATAGGAAATGTGGCGGCCTTCATGCCTTTTGGGTTCTTTCTCCCCATTATCAGCAGACGCAGCAAAAAGTGGTACAACACGGTTATGTTCGGCTTTGTTTTCAGTCTGATGTTAGAGACTCTGCAGCTGGTGTTCAAGGTGGGAAGCTTTGATGTGGATGATATGCTGCTCAACACCCTGGGAGCAGCCGCAGGTTATCTGTGTTACCGCCTGGTACAATGGACCCGGTGCAAATTGAGAAAAAGGAGGCTTTCCCGTTGAGGCAGATTGGCGATAAGGTATCGTATGTTAGAAATCCTTTTGCAAGAAACAGCTACTATTGTCTGACACTGGCAGTGCTGGGACTGGCTTTAGGCACGGCCAGCATGTATCTGTCTGTGGCCAGGGCGGGCCAGGGAGGCCTGAATACAGGGGCTTACGGCTTTTCCAGCCTTGCTGCAGCCCTTATGGGGCTGTGGTACGGTGTGCGCTCATTTATGGAAAAGGACCGCAATTACATACTGGCGAAAATAGGAATCAGTATCTGCGTGGTGCTGGTCATCGTGTGGGCTGTGATTATCGTAACCGGTATTGTAAGATAGATGGGAGTAAATGCAGATGGATTACAGAATCTTATTACAGGAAGAGAATGATGCCGTAAGGGAGCGCTACGAATTGTCCATGGAGCGTATCAGGTCCATGGATACAGAGGAGATGGGGCTGCCTTACGGCTGTTATTTTAAGAAGGTTTCGGCTTTTATCCGCAGGATAGAGAGACTGGCAAAGCGGGTGGAAGAAACCGGTTTAAGCGGGGAGGACGGGCTGGAGGGGACTTCTTTGACCCTGGAGGCGCTGCAGGAGGAAAATTACGCCCTGTACCAGGACATTCTGCCTGAAAATTACAGGGAGAGCTTTGCCAATCCGGATTACGCGGTGGAGGTTTTGGGGGATGGCTACGGCCAGCTTTTATCCTTTCTCTATACGGAAATCCGGGCTGATATTGTATATGCCTTTGAGATGCGGCTTATGAATATCACCATACTGAATGAGCTGTTCCTGGAAGTGTATAACCTTTTTGCACAGGCATGGGAGGAGGGAAAAAATGCGCCTCTGGAGCAGCTGATTAAGGATTCCCTGTACTGGTTTGTCAGCGACTATGCGGAGGTCACCGTGGACTGGCGGATTCGGGAGGGACTGGATCCGGCCCTTTCCTTTGGAACAGATATCGTGATGAAGCGGGATTTGACTGATTTGCGGTATCTCTATGCCTATGGGGAATATGTTTCGGAGACAGAGATAAAGCTTGCCTCTTTCATGAACAGTCTTCCCCAGGAGACCATTGACCAGATGGCATCCACTTATACGGAAGGATTCAGGAAGGGGTTTCAGGTCATGGGCAGGGACCTGAAGAAAAAACGAACCGTTGTGGTGGAATTCCAGCTGGGCTTTGAGCGGATGATCCGCAGGGCGGTGGAGTACTTCCGGGAGATGGGACTTGAACCCATCTGTTACAGGGCAGCGGTGGAGTCCGTGAACCGCAGGGCGAACGGACGCAGGGGATATTACGGCACATCTCCCAACAAGCAGTACGATTATGACCATCGTTATGACAGCGCCCTTTATATGGGCAATGCTTTTAAGGAGAGGAAGCTGGCCGTTCTGCGGTCCGCCTATGAGACCTACCGGAAGGAAGCCGCCTGGTGCGCTGGCCCTGCCCTGGTGGAGACATTTGGTGAGGAAGGCTTTGCTCCTGAAAATAAAAAAGCGGCTCTGGCTCTCAACGCCCATCAGGAGGCGCTGACCCTGGCTTATGCCAATGAATCCAGGCAGATTGTAAATCAATATATGCCGGGAGACGAGACCAGCTTCACCATCATTGCCTTTCCCAAACCAGAGATTGGGCCGGATTTCGAGGCTGTTTTCAGGGAAACCATCCGGATCAATACACTGGATTATGAGAAGTACCAGAAAATACAGCAGTGTATCATCCAGGCACTGGATGAGGCCGGCTATGTGCTCATAACAGGCCGTGACGGCAATGAGACATCCATGAAGGTGGCTCTCCACCCCTTAAGGGACAGGGAAAAGGAGACTAATTTCGAGAACTGTGTGTCTGATGTGAACATTCCGTTGGGAGAGGTTTTTACATCCCCCATACTGAAGGGGACAGAAGGACTGCTGCACGTAAAGAATGTTTATGTGGAGGATTATCAGTTCAGGAATCTGCGCATGGTGTTTAAGGATGGTAAGGTGACGGAGTATTCCTGCGGGAATTTTGAGGAAGCGGGGGCTGCCGGGGACGCTGGAAATGATAAGGGCGCTGGGGCAGCTGGAAATGATAAGGACACCGGGGACGCCCGCAGACAGGGCCAGGCCCTTGTGAAGCAGGTCATTATGCGAAACCATGACTGGCTGCCTTTGGGCGAGTTCGCCATCGGTACCAATACTACGGCCTATGCCGTGGCCAGAAGGTTTTCCATTGGCGATAAGCTGCCTATCCTTATTGCCGAAAAGATGGGGCCTCATTTTGCAGTGGGTGATACTTGCTACAGCTTTGCTGAGGATTCGCCCATGTATAATCCTGACGGCAGGGAGGTCATTGCCAGAGACAATGAGATATCCCTTCTCAGAAAGACAGATATGTCCAAGGCATATTTCAGCTGTCATACGGATATCACCATTCCCTACTCGGAATTAGGGGATATAAAGGCTGTCAGGGCAGATGGAAGCCGGATTGATATTATCCGTCAGGGCAGGTTTGTGCTGGAAGGCACAGAGGAGTTAAATGAGGCTCTGGATGAAGCGGATGACGGCGCGGCCGGGTTAGATTGTGAATAACAGTATGATTCGATGATGGATGAGGGAGACACTGCTCTGGTTGTGGGGGAGGGTGTGCTCTATATTAAAAAATCACTTGTACAATCCAATTCATGGATGGAACAAGTGATTTTTTCTGTTATACTAGATAAAAGGAAATAAAAAGGAAAAGAAAAAGGAAACAATTTTCCTGTGACCCCGAAACAGAAATGGTTCCTGCGTATTCTATGGTAAATGGAGGTGATATCTTGGGGGAAGAGTACCAGATAGTCCGTTTGGTCTATGAGGCAAAGAAGAGTCCGGAAGCTGCTGACAGCCTGATTAGCCAGTATATGAATTTCATACAGGCAGAGACAGTCCGCTTTACCCAGGGAGCTCCAACCCAGGTCAGGGAGGACCAGCTTAGTGTGGCCATGTTTGCCTTTTATGAGGCGGTCCAGGGGTATGAGCGGGGAAGAGGGGCGTTCCTGCCTTATGCTGCCGCGTCCATACGCAACCGGCTCATAGACTACATCAGGAAAGAGGGGCGCCATCAGGGATTGGTTTCCTTTGATGCCCCGGCAGGACAGGAGGATGATTCCCATGCCCTATTGGAAGTAACGCCTGATGAGAAAAACGGAATCCAGCTGTGGAATGTGAGAACGGCTACCAGGGAGGAGCTGGATGAGTTCCGAAGGAATCTGTCTGAGTATGGCATCAGTCTGTCTGATGTGGCGGATAACTGCCCCCGGCAGGACCGTACCCTCAGGGCATGCCACAAAGTGCTGGAGGCTGCCAGGAGCCATCCCAGGCTGCTGGAACACCTGATACAGAACCGCAAACTTCCCGTTGCGGAGCTGGCAGAGCTGTCCGGCGTATCCAGAAAGACCATGGAACGGCACCGGACGTATCTGGTTGCCATTTTGCTGGCTTATACCAACGGATATGAAATCATCCGGGGACATCTGTGTCAGATATCACCGGGAAAGGAGGGAACCGTATGACTTATCTTGTAATGGAGTGCCATCCGTCATATGCCATTGTCCTTGACAATGAAGGCAGAATGATAAAGGCTGCCAATATGGGTTACCAGGAGGGCCAGGTGGTAGGAGAGATAATTGCCCGGCAGACACCAAAGGCTCCCATCCTGTTCCGTCTTGCTCCGCTGGCCGCGGCTGCCTGCCTGTGCCTGGCTGTATTGGGAGGCGGGGCCTATGGCGCATACGGAATGCCGTATGGTACAGTGGAGGTGAGAATCAATCCGGATGTGAAAATGTCTGTGAGTTATATGGATCGCGTAGTTGGCCTGGAAGGTGTGAATGAGGACGGAAAAAAACTCATTGACCAGGTGTCATATAAGGGAAGAAACTCAGAATATATGACAGGTATATTGGTGGAACGGGCCATGGAAATGGGATATCTGACCGAAGGAGGGACCATATATGTGGCGGCATCCGGCGGGAGCGAGCGCTGGAAGGCAAAACGGGCCGATGCCATACGTACAGGGCTGGACACCCTTTTAAAGGATGGTATGCCGGTGGAAGTACATGTGGAAAGCATAGGAAAGGACAGCCCCCCCGCAGCCGCCCCCCATCATAAGGGTGAGATACCCGGAGGAACAGGAGGGGATAAGCCGGCATTCATCGGAATGCCTCCGGGAGGAACGGGGGAAGATGCAGACGGCAATGGTGAAGATGACAGGGACGAGGATGAGCGTGGGGATGACACTGAAAATGATGATGAAGAAAATGATGCTGACCCCGATAAGTATGATGAAGATGATGGCGATGACAGGGAGGAAGATGCCGGTAAAGATAAAGCTGGTGATAAGGATGACGGCAGGGACGATGACGGCAAAGACGATACGGATGACAGAGATGATGATATCAAAAAAGCCAGGGATAAATCCGGCAGAAACAATGTGGTGAGACAAAGCAGCGGTGCAGGCGATGATAAGGATTTGGATGATTTGGATGAAAGAGATAATGGGAAGGCCGGAAATGGATTAAATGATAACAGAGACCGGGACGAAGATGACGGCGGGGAGCATTCTGACCAGGACGATTCCGATGAAGGAGACTCTGATGAAGACGATATCGACGAAAACGATTCCCAAGAAGAGGATAACGACGGGCATGAGGATGGAGAAGATGATAAGGACGAAGATGAGGACGACGATGACTGATATCATGTGCTGGTCATGCAGCGTGTTATGTAACGTAAGAAAATAGAGGAGATGCCGCCGGGCGGAAATACCGCCAAATGACTACGGTATGGCCAAAAGCAGGACGGAACCAGATGGGCTGGGATATACTCCATCTGGTTCCGTCTTTATGTTATTACCTGCGGCAAAGCAAAAGCCGCAGCGTATTTATGGAGAAGAGTAATCCCCAATGTGTATTATGCGGTTTGCCCAGCTGCGGTAAAAGGATTCTTCATGGGAAACCAACAGTATGGTTCCGGGAAAGCTCTTAAGAGCTGCCTGCAGTGAATCCTTGGCCTGGATATCCAGGTGGTTAGTGGGTTCATCCAAAATCAAAAAGTTGGAGGGACTAAGCGTCAGAAGGCATAATTTGACCTTAGTCTGTTCGCCGCCGCTTAATGTGCCCATGGGCTGCACGGCCTGCCGGCTTAGAACCCCGCATCGGGTAAGATGCTGGCGTATCTTCTTAAGCGTGAGCTTCGGGTAGGCATTGGAGACAATTTGGACAGGAGTCAATGTATCATTTTCCCAGCTGAAATCCTGTCCGAAATATCCGATTGTAACCTGCTGTGAAAAAGCGAAGACCCCATCCAGGGGATTCAGGCTTCCCGTCAATGTTTTCAGCAGGGTGGATTTCCCGATGCCGTTAAAACCAGTGACCACCACCTTCTGTCCTCCGGTTACGGAAAAATCCAGATGGGACAAAATGGGATAATCATACCCCACAGATAAACGCTTTACGGACAAATGCAGGCATTTGGTCAAGGGAAGGCATTGGAAACAGAATTCCGGTTTGATTTCCTTTTGTTCCAGGGCCGCCAGCTTATCCATGCGGTCCAGCTGCTTCTGCCGTCCGCGGGCCATCTGTGCTTTCCTGCCGGCTATGTTCTTCCGTATGAACTCCTCTGTTTTTTTGATTTCTTTTTGCTGCGCATTGTACTGCCTTATATGGTCCTCGCGCAGAAATGCCTTCTTTTTCAGAAACTCCGTATAGCTGCCGTAATACTTGGACAGCCTGCCGTTGTCTATATCGCAGATACGTGTGCATATCCGCTCCAGAAATGTGCGGTCATGTGAGACAACCATAAAGGCATTTTCAATCGCCGAAAGATAACCGCCCAGCCATTCCACATGTTCCTTGTCAAGGAAATTAGTTGGTTCATCCAGGAGAAGGACGTCCGGTTTTACCAAGAGAAGCTTGGCCAGGATGACCTTGGCTCTCTGGCCTTGACTCATGTCCTTAAGAGGACGGGACAAACCGATTGAGACCAGTCCCAGACCGGAAACCACCTGGGCAATATGGGTATCAATGGAGTAGAAACCGCTGCGCTCCAACTGCTCCTGAAAAAGTGATGCCTGGTTCAGAACCTCCATATTGCAGGATAATGCGGCCTCGTCATAAAGACGATTTATTTTGGCTTCAAGCTCATATAGGCTGCGAAAGGATGATTTTAAAAACTGCTCCATGGTCAAAACGTGATTGGTACAGGCATACTGGTCCAGATAACCAATGGTAATGCCCGGCTGCCAGGCCACGCGGCCTGAATCAGGGATGACCTGTTCCGTGCATATTTTGATAAGCGTACTTTTGCCGGTTCCGTTCTGACCCACAATCCCCATATGTTCCCCGCGGTTAAGGGAAAGAGCGGAATCACTGTAAAGGCGGCTGTCCCCATAAGAATGGGAAAGTCCTGTTATATCTAATAAACTCATAATTGAAACACTCCTTTTATATTTAATGGTGCTGCGCTGTATTGCAATGTATGGATGAGCGGTGAAAGCTGTATGGGAGGTGAAAGCTGTATGTGAGGAGAATGCTGTATGGGAGGAAACCGTATTGTTTGTAACCGGACAAAAAAGGCAGAAGGTAGATGCCAAATTTGCACCTGCCTTCTGCCGTATTACAAAATCATACGATTTCCTCACATTACAAAAGGCCATGGACAAAACATTGTCCATAGCCTTTTATGCACGGATAACCACGGGAAAAAAGAGCAATCAAACCGACGGCAGCCTACACTGCTGCCTCCAGTCCATTACTCAGTTTCCCGATGAAATCACGAAAGCGCATAAGATACGCCATACTCTGTACAATGTTTCATCGGTATGAATTGTACAGAGATCTCTTTCTTCCGAGGTTGATTTAATATATAAAAGCCCATACCTGCCTCTCCTTCATTACAATGCGGCAACTATATCACAGCCAACTGCATTTGTCAATATTTTGGCAGCAGCAATGAGAAGGGAAATAAAATAAAATTTTTTGTCCGCGACCCCGGTTTTACATTTTGTCTCACGTATTCTACGGATGTAGATAAATAAATCACAGCAGACAGGAGGAAAATAATTATGACGGCAAAGAGGATTAAAAAGGCAGCTATATTGGTGTGTGCAGGTTTCATGGCCCTTTCTCTGCCTGGTGTGGGCAGCACGGCACTGGGTGCGCCCTCCAACAGGGAAACAAGGATTCAGGAAGAAACATGGGGACGTGTGTTCCTCAGCGCAGGTCCGAAGATATCCCTTTCCTATGACAGGGAAGGAGAGGTCCTGGAGGCAAAAGGACTGAATCAGGACGGACGAAAATTATTAGAGGGGGCAGGGAATTTTGCCGGTGCGGACTGTGATACAGCTGTACGCAGACTGGTAAAGCGTATGGATGATAAGGGATGGTTCCGCGGAGACAAAAATGAGAAAGAGCTGCTCATTGAGTCTGAAAAAGGATCTGTTTATCCCAGGGCCGACTTCATGAAAGAGATAGAAGAGGCTGCATGGGAAGCAGTAAACAAAAACGGCATTGATATCACCATAACACTTAAGGATAACGGGAAACAGTCAGAACAGTTATATATAGGGAAGAATGAGGCGAAGCGGATCGCCATAAAGGAATTGGGGCTGAAGGAAAATGAACTGACCTACAAGGGATGTGACCTGGACGACGGTGTTTATGAATTGAGGTTTCTGGTAAATGGAAGGAAACTCGAGGTGGATGTAAATGCCGCTACAGGCAGGATTGCGGATGTGGACTGGGACAATGATACGGGAGCCTGGGATGATGACCGGTTTGACGATGATGACCGATTTGACGATGATGACCGATTTGATGATGATGATCGTTTTGACGATGATGACGACCACGATGATGATGACGACCACGATGATGATGACGATGACCGGCACGATGATGACCACGATGGCAATGACTACGATGACTGATGGATGATTGAGATTTTTAATGCCCGGCTAAGACGGCAGCGTGCAATGGAAGTTACGGATGATAGAATGTAATGCTGAGGTGCAATGTGTGATAATACTGAAGAAAGCCGCAGAGAAGTATGATTACTGATGCCAAGGAAAACATAATGATAAATTTTATATTTCTGGAATTGAGATAATGTTTGGAATTTATCAGCAGGCAATAGGAACCGGAAAGAAACTTGAAGGATTTTGCAGGGGAATGTACGGCGGACCCATATGGGCTCCATACCGGCATTCCCCTGCGTATTTTGTTCACCAGCCTGTGTCGGAAATGATAGCCTGGCTGATAGATGCAGGAACCAGGCAGTTTTAGGCAGATACATTATAAAAACAATTTAAAATGCAGAAGACTTTTTTCAAGTTTTATATTGACGGCATACGCATTTCCTAGTATTATGATTATAAGTAGAATTGAGCTATATAAAGATACTTATAAGAAAAACTAATAATAATTATCTACAAGGATAATGAGCTTTAGAAAAGGAGAATGAACAATGGCAAAAGTAGGAATTGTAATGGGAAGCGACTCTGATATGCCTGTTATGGCAAAGGCAGCTGAGATTCTGGACAAGCTGGGCATTGATTACGAGATGACAATTATTTCCGCACACAGGGAGCCTGATGTATTCTTTGACTGGGCAAAGGCAGCTGAGGATAAGGGCTTTAAGGTTATCATAGCAGGTGCAGGCAAGGCTGCACATCTTCCCGGTATGTGCGCGGCTATTTTCCCTATGCCGGTCATTGGAATTCCTATGAAGACATCTGACCTGGGCGGTGTGGATTCACTGTATTCCATCGTGCAGATGCCAAGCGGTATCCCGGTGGCAACCGTGGCTATTAACGGCGGTGCCAACGCCGGAATCCTGGCGGCAAAGATACTGGCCACCTCCGATGCGGAGCTGCTTGCAAAGCTGAAAGCGTATTCCGAAAGCCTGAAGAACGATGTGGTGAAAAAGGCTGAGAAGCTGGAGCAGGTGGGCTATAAGGAATATCTTGCACAGATGAAATAAGACAGATTAAAGGAAACGGGCAAAGGAAATATCCAGCTAAATATAAAAGGGAAATAAAAGGAAATTTTAAAGGGAAATCAAATGAAATAGCAGATAAGAGAGGATAGAAACCATGATGGATTACAAGAAGGCCGGAGTTGATATTGAGGCAGGCTATAAATCAGTGGAACTGATGAAGGAATATGTAAAGGGAACCATGCGCCCTGAGGTATTAGGCGGCCTGGGCGGATTTTCAGGAGCATTTTCCATGTCCGCGTTCAAAGGGATGGAGGAGCCTACTCTGCTGTCCGGTACGGACGGCGTGGGAACCAAGCTGAAACTGGCATTCCTGATGGATAAGCATGACACGGTGGGAATCGACTGTGTGGCCATGTGTGTCAACGACGTGGCCTGCGCTGGCGGTGAGCCTCTGTTCTTCCTGGATTATATTGCCTGCGGAAAGAATGTTCCGGAGAAAATCGCTACAATTGTAAAAGGCGTGGCTGAGGGATGCAGGCAGTCCGGCTCTGCCCTGATTGGCGGAGAAACAGCAGAGATGCCGGGCTTTTATCCGGAGGATGAGTACGACCTGGCAGGATTCTCAGTTGGTATTGTTGATAAGAAGGACCTGATTACAGGCGAAAACCTGTGTGCAGGAGATGTTCTGATTGGAATGGCCTCTTCCGGTGTACACAGCAATGGTTTTTCACTGGTGCGCAAGGTATTTGAGAAGGAGCTGACAAAGGAAGGCCTGAATACATATTATGATGAGCTGGGGACTACCCTGGGCGAGGCGTTGATTGCCCCCACCAGGATTTATGTGAAGGCCCTGAGAAACGTAAAGGAAGCAGGCGTTACCGTAAAGGCGTGCAGCCACATCACCGGCGGCGGCTTCTATGAGAATATTCCGCGTATGTTAAAAGACGGCGTGAAGGCTGTCATCAGAAAGGACAGCTATCCCGTTCCTCCAGTATTCAAGCTGCTGGCTGAAAAAGGGCGGATTGAAGAGCAGATGATGTATAATACCTATAATATGGGATTGGGTATGATAGTGGCCGTTAATCCTGCTGATGTGGAGAAAACCATGGAAGCCATGAAGGCGGCGGGCGAAGCTCCTTATGTAGTGGGCTCCATTGAAAAAGGAGAGAAGGGTGTATCCTTATGCTAAGAGTGGGCGTACTGGTATCCGGAGGCGGAACCAATCTTCAGGCAATTTTGGACGCCGTGGATCATGGTGATATTACCAATGCAGAGGTATCTGTGGTCATCAGCAATAATCCGGGAGCCTATGCTCTGGAGAGAGCCAGAAAGCATGGGATCCGGGCTGTCTGCATTTCTCCAAAACAGTTTCCCACCAGGGACGCGTTCAACCAGGCATTTCTTGCCAAAATAGATGAATATGATTTGGATTTGATTGTACTGGCCGGATTCCTGGTGATGATTCCGGCGGCCATGACTGAGAAGTATAAAGGGCGTATCATCAATATCCATCCATCCCTGATTCCCTCTTTCTGCGGTGTGGGTTACTATGGACTTAAGGTTCATGAGGCAGCCCTGGCCAGAGGAGTGAAGGTGACAGGGGCTACGGTCCACTATGTGGACGGGGGCATGGATACCGGCCCCATTATCCTCCAAAAGGCAGTGGAAGTGGAGGAAGGGGATACCCCGGAAATCCTGCAAAGAAGGGTTATGGAGCAGGCAGAGTGGGTAATCCTTCCTAAAGCAATCAACATGATTGCCAATGGGCAGTAACATCTCTTTGACAGTAGCGCACGCCATGTGTGCCATGTTTTCAAAATAAGGAGGAACGTCATGAAAGTATTGATAGTAGGCGGCGGCGGTCGTGAACATGCAATTGCATGGAAGATATCACAGAGCCCGAAGGTGGAGAAGTTATACTGCGCTCCCGGCAATGCGGGCATTGCCAAGGTGGCTGAATGCGTTGATATCGGTGTCATGGACTTTGAGAAGCTGGTCGCATTTGCCGGAGAGCAGGCCATTGATTTAGTGGTCGTAGGACCGGATGACCCGCTGGCAGCCGGTGCTGTGGACGCATTTGAAAATGCGGGCATCCGTGTGTTCGGCCCCAGGAAAAATGCTGCCATACTGGAAGCTTCCAAGGCATTTTCCAAGGATTTGATGAAGAAGTACAACATCCCTTCTGCCGCTTATGAGACCTTTGATTCTCCGGAAGCAGCCCTTGCATACCTGGAGACGGCTCCCATGCCTATCGTGCTGAAAGCAGACGGTCTGGCGCTGGGGAAGGGCGTTCTTATCTGCAGCACCAGGGAGGAGGCAAAGGAAGGCGTCAAGACCCTGATGCTGGATAAACAGTTTGGCTCTGCTGGTGACAGGATTGTGATTGAGGAGTTCATGACAGGACGGGAGGTATCCGTACTCTCCTTTGTGGATGGAAAGACGATTAAAATCATGACTTCAGCCCAGGACCACAAGAGGGCTAAGGATGGGGACCAGGGACTGAACACAGGGGGAATGGGAACATTTTCACCCAGCCCATTCTATACGGATGAGGTGGATGCATTCTGCAGAAAGTATGTGTACCAGCCAACCGTAGACGCCATGAAGGCAGAGGGCAGGGAATTTAAAGGAATCATTTTCTTTGGTCTGATGCTGACGGAAAACGGCCCCAAGGTGCTGGAGTACAATGCCAGGTTTGGAGATCCGGAGACCCAGGTAGTGCTGCCCAGGATGAAGAATGATATTGTGGATGTGTTCGAGGCCTGCGTGGACGGAACCCTGGACCAGATAGAGCTGGAATTTGAGGACAATGCAGCCGTATGTGTGGTTCTGGCATCAGACGGATACCCGGAGCATTATGATAAAGGATATAAGATAGACGGCCTGGACCGGTTTGACGGACAGGACGGGTATTATGTATTCCACGCCGGAAGCAGGTTCGATAAGGACGGGAATATAGTGACCAACGGCGGAAGGGTGCTGGGGGTTACAGCAAAAGGAAATACTCTGAAGGAAGCCAGGGAAAATGCTTATAAGGCAACGGAGTGGGTGGAATTTGGGAATAAGTATATGAGGCATGATATTGGTAAGGCGATTGATGAGGTTGGAGTTGTGATGTAGATGACATCCCCTGGTTTGGGCAGCAGACCAGGGGATTTTCTTTTATCTGGAAGTTGTTTTGCCCATGTCTGTTTAAGATTGCTTGAATGGGGATGGAGCATGGGACAGGATTATACATATGCACAGAAGGTACCGTTATGTTCTTTTGGGTTGCTATGTGTTATAATTTATATAAATCCATGTTTGTAAGGGAGGTAAAGAAATGTTTAGCACAAAAAAATTGCTATTTTTTTTAGTTGGCATTATTAGTGTTGTCAGCTTGTTCGCGTGTCAAAAAGCCAGCGCTAATCAATCAAATGTATCAGATACTGAGGAAACACAAAAAACCGTTCTTGAAATGGAAATGAATGCAAATTACAGTAATTCAGATCCGTTTGAGAATGGACGCTTATTTTGTGTGTCTGAGGATATAGAAACTTTGGACGCAGAGGTCTATTTTCAGATGGATGGTGAAAGGGGTATTGTGGAAATAAAAGATAGAAATGCAGATGAAGTTTTATGGAGCAATACATGGGATGAAAAAGTAAGTGGTGATACCATCACAGTTTCGCTCAATAATCTACAAAAAGAGAAAGAGTACGATGTGCGGTTTACTGGAACGAAAATAAATCATGCTGTTGTAAACGTTACTTTTGAAAGTGAGTTGGTTCAGGAGAAATCAAGACCTTCAAAATAAATGTCCGGCTTGCGTGGGGAGTTGGACAAATCGGTATTTGAAACGGAGGTATTCTAAGGTCCCATAGGGCGGTCATAGGGCCAAGTCATTCGGGCAAGTCCATTTGGGTCAATCCATCTGGGCCAATCCATTTGGCCAACGAAGGGGTAGCAAATATCACTGTTCTGTGTGCGCACTTCGCGTGCCGTTTGCAGTCCGGCGGCTCCACTTCCTATTGTTTCCTTTTGTCTGGAACGTTGAAAAATAGACAAACAACTGATAAAAAGATGAGCAAACCTGATATGGAAAGGGCTTCCAAGCATCCGGCCGGATGTGGGGGCTCTTTTTTTTATAAAAAATAGTGGTTAATTATGCACAATTAAAAACAAATGAAAGAACATATAATAGCAGTATTGACATGAGATTGACGAACCAATTCCCAATGATATACGTACTAATGACTCTGCTATGTTAAAAAAACGATAATAAATTATAAAATTTTCATAAGTGTTGGAGCTCCAACACATCCCACGAAAAAAACCTGTTATAATTTTAACTATCTTAAGGGAGGGATTGGTGGAACGAATATGAAGACTGAGGAAACGAAACTTACATTTTATGGTAACCAGGCGTTTGCCATGCTGCCGTTAGTGGGATATATACTGATCGGCGGGACATTTTCAGTTGGACTTCACTATTATTCCATGAAGGGCCTGTCCTTTGCAGCGGCGGTCTCCCTCTTTGCAGGCTTTTTCCTATGCAGGGAGAAGGACAGATATTGGGACAGCGTGGTCCATGGTCTGGCCCAGTATGGCAATTCCAGGCTGATATTTGTTTTTATGGTCATCGGCATTTTTTCCAAGCTGATGAATACAGGAGGGATTGGGGACGGGTTTATCTGGCTCAGCCTCAAACTTGGTATTTCAAGAAGCGGATTCGTGGTATTCAGTTTCCTGGCGTCAGCCATGATTTCCATGGGGGCAGGTGCACCGATTGCAGCCATGTTTGCAGTGATACCGATTTTCTATCCGCCGGGAATCCTGCTGGGAGCCAATCCGGCCATGCTGGCAGGGGCCTTAATCAGCGGTATTTTCTTTGGGGATGCAATCTCCCCAAGTTCACAGGTCATCAATACAACGGTGATGATACAGCATGACGGCGTGACGGGACAGCCCGCAGACCTGTTGAAGACTCTGAGGATGAGAACCCCCTATATCCTGGCGGCTGGCGGGGCAGCCATGGTGGTTTATCTGATTTTTGGCGGACGCGGAGGTGCCATGGGGGATATTTCCCAGATATCAGCCATGTCCTCCCCCCAGGGACTTTGGATGCTGGTTCCGCTGGCAGTGCTGCTGCTTGTCTGTTTCAGGACCGGAAATCTGTTTATGGGATTGTCCTTTGCAATTGTGTCAGGATTCGCAGTGGGACTTCTGACAGGGGTTCTTGCCCCTTCCGACATCGTGGCCATTGACTATGGCACTTTGGGGCTCAAGGGAGTTATCTTTGAGGGAATCAGCGGAATGCTGGATGTGGTGGTTTCCACCATCCTGCTGTATGGGCTGATTGCAGTGGCTGTGGATGGGGGGGTGATGGAACGGTGCTGTAACTGGCTTTTACGCAGGAATATCATGGGAACCACACGCGGCTCTGAGACCGTACTGACAGCAGGAATCGTCATTACCAATATACTTCTGGCAGGCTGTGTGCTGCCGTCTATCCTGATGTTCGGCGGCATGGCGGACCGGATTGGGCAGGAAAGCGGCATATCCCCGGAACGCAGGAGCATTCTCCTGACAGCGAATGCCACCAACTTCAGCGCTATTATTCCTATCAACAGTGCATTTGTCATGGGCAGCGTGACAATTATCAATGAGATGGTGCAAAAGCATAGCTATCTTCCAACGGTATCCCCATTCCAGATTTTCAGTGCGGCATTTTACTGCCTGTTCCTTACGGGAATCTGTGTAATCTGGGTGGTTTTGGGAGAAAGGGCTGGAAAGGGCGGACATCAAAAGGCACAGGAGATTTCCCCGGTAAGGGGGAGCTGAAGCAGAGAATGATATGAACCAGAAAATAATGTGAACCAAAATCGTGTTTTATGATAGAAAGGAGAGTTGTTTATGGACTCAGTATATGATCTTATTATTGTTGGCGGCGGACCGGCAGGACTGTCAGCAGCCATTTATGCCGGACGTTCCGAGCGCAGGACACTGCTGCTGGAAAAGGGCAGCTATGGCGGAAGGATTAATGATACGTATGAAATCAGGAATTATCCGGGAACGAAAGCGGACAGCGGGCAGCACCTGATGGAACTGTTCAGGGAACACGCGGCCGGCCATCCCACGGTAGAACTTAAGCGCACTACCGTGACAGGGGTCCGGAAAGAGGACGATACATTCATTGTGGAGACAAAGCGGCGGGGGGATTTCATGGCACGCAGCGTCATCCTGGATCTGGGCACCAGGCCCAGGGAACTCAATATCAAGGGCGAGAAGGAATTTACCGGGCATGGGGTTGCTTACTGTGCGACCTGCGATGCGGAATTCTTCAAGGGAAAGGAAATCTATGTGCTGGGAGCCGGCGACCAGGCCATTGAGGAATCGGATTATCTGACCGGCTTTGCATCCAAGGTGACCATTGTAGTGCTTCATGAGGAAGGACATCTGGACTGTAACGAGGTTGCGGCCGAGCATGCCTATAAGAACCCGAAAATTGATTTTGTGTGGAGTTCCACGGTACAGGAAATCAAGGGAAGCGACCATGTGGAATCCCTGGTATTAAAGAATGTTGACACGGGCCGGGAAACAGAGGTGAAGGCTGACGGCCTGTTCCTGTTCGTAGGTATGGTGCCCCAGACCGGACTGGTGAAGGACATGGTGGACTGCGACAAGGCCGGTTACATTAAGGTCAATGAGAAAATGGAGACCAATGTTCCGGGACTTTATGCGGCGGGCGATTGTACCCAGACATTCCTGCGTCAGGTAGTTACCTCGGCGGCAGACGGCGCGGTGGCGGCAGTTGCATCGGAGCGCTATGTAAAGGAACTGGAACAGATACAGGAAATCCTGGGGCCGGATTCGGGCAGGACCGTATTTTTATTCTACAACCCGTACAGCAATGAGGAGATTGAGAAGACCGCCCGGCTGGAACAGGAGTTAAGCGGACAGTGGAGGGTATACAGGCAGGACGTCACAAGGCAGAGCCTGCTCTACAACAGCCTGAAGCTGGAACGGACGGTTGCGGGGGCATTTTACGATAACGGAAAGCTGGTTGAAATCAAACAGGCTTTTTAACAAATAATAATAATTAAATGGAGGATATGAATTATGGGACAGCCACTTGTTTTTCCACACGGAGTCACTGTTTACAACCCTGAAAAATGCTGGAGCGGTTATACGATTGTTCCGTTAATCAATGATGGCGTGTTATTGTTTGACATGAACGGCAACGAGGTAAGGCGCTGGAATATGCACGCCATGCCGCCAAAGCTTCTTCCCGGCGGATATGTGATGGGTCTTTCCGGATACCGCCATCCTGACTATGGCATGCAGGACGGGGTCAACCTGATTGAGATTGACTATGACGGCAATATTGTATGGGAATTTGACCATTTTGAAAATATCGACGACCCTGGCAGGGACCACAGATGGATGGCGCGCCAGCATCATGATTACCAGAGGGAGGGCAACCCGGTTGGTTATTACGTACCCGGAATGGATGCAAAGCCACTTTCAGGCAACACCCTGATCCTGGTCCACCAGACCATCCACAATCCCAAGATTTCCGATAAAAAACTGCTGGATGACGCCATGATTGAAGTGGACTGGGATGGAAATATCCTATGGAAATGGTCCATCAGCGAGCATTTTGACGAACTGGGATTTGACGAGGCCGCCAAGAACGTGCTGTTCCGCGACCCCAACCTGCGCGCATCGGACGGAGGTGTGGGCGATTACCTGCATGTGAACTGCATGAGCTATCTGGGACCCAATAAATGGTATGACCAGGGAGATATGCGTTTTAAGCCGGACAACATAATCTTTGACTGCCGGGAAGCCAATATCCTGGCAATCCTGGATAAGGAAACCGGAAAGATTGTATGGCGGATCGGACCTGATTTTAATGCAGCGCCGGAGCTTAAGAAGCTGGGATGGATTATCGGACAGCATCATTTCCACATGATTCCCAAGGGTCTGCCGGGCGAAGGCAACCTGATGGTCTTTGATAACGGCGGCTGGGGCGGCTACGGGACCCCCAACCCATCTTCTCCAATCGGCATCAAAAATGCATTGAGGGATTACAGCCGTGTGCTGGAGTTCAATCCTGTTACATTGGAAGTGGTATGGAAACTGACTCCCAAGGAGCTGGGCCATGCGATTCCCACGGACGCCAGCAAATTCTACAGCCCCTATGTCAGCAGCGCACAGCGCCTGCCCAACGGCAATACCCTGGTAACCGAAGGCTCAGACGGCAGACTCATTGAGGTAACGCCGGACCATGAGATTGTTTGGGAGTGGATTTCGCCGTATTACACGCACAATGAAAAGGGGCCCAGGAACAATATGATTTACAGGGCCTACCGTTACCCCTACAGTTATGTGCCGCAGGAGCCGGTTCCGGCAGAGGTACCGATTGAGCGCATTGACAATGTGACCTACCGTGTTCCGGGCGCGGGCGCGTTTGGGGCAAAAACGGTGATTGACGTTGAGGGGACTTTGCCGTATTATCAGGATGTGGCGCTCTGTGTGGCAACGGATGATGAGGAAGACCTGTCACAGAGGGAAAAGGTCTTTGAAGTGGATACGCAGGTATTCCATCCCGCCGGCGCGGCCAGCTGGAAGGATGAGGTCCTGGCAGTGGAGGATAAACCGGTCCTGGTACTGTTCGGCGCAGAGCGCTGCGTTCACTGTAAGGCCCTGCACCCTGTGCTGGAAGAGGCCCTGAAGGAAGAATATGACGGGGCATACGAAATCCGTTATGTGGATGTGGATGCAAACCAGGAGCTGGTGGACACCTACAATGTGGGAGGTATCCCGGTCGTAGTCATATTCCGGAATGGAAAGGAAGTACTGAGGTTTAACGGCGAGATGGATTATGACGATCTGTGTGATATCCTGGACCGCCCATTGGAAAAAGCCTGAACCTGCCGTAAGCAGTGTTAGAAAAACCAGAATGCAATATATTCGGCCACGTCCACAACAATCCCATGGATGCGGATGTGTCTGAACAGAGTTATATATAGATATGCTATGCGGTCCGCTTATTCCCGGCGGGCCGCATATTTATTTCAGCATGCACAGCATTGGGCGGCGCATGGGAAGGCCTGCTTTTTCGTGCATGTTTAATCCGTTATTTGGCAATGGATTCCGTTATGTTCTTTTGGACTGCTATGTGGTATAATTTACCTGAATCGGAAGTTATAGCAGCGTTTATTTATATGTTACGAGGAAGTAATGATATGGAAAAGAAGATTGTGTTTAAGTATCACCCCAACGTATATGATAACGATATTATTGTACATGAAAACGGCATCTGTCAGTGTTGTGGAAAAGAAGTGAATGAATACTGTAGTACTATGTATTGTATAGATGATATTCATTGTATCTGCCTGGAGTGTATATCAGACGGGAAAGCGGCAGAAAAATTGAGGGGTGATTTTATTCAGGATGCGGAAAGCGGCTTGGTTTCCGACCCTCAAAAAACAGAGGAATTGTTTAAGCGGACTCCGGGATATGCAAGCTGGCAGGGTGAATACTGGCTGGCTTGTTGTAATGATTATTGTGCATTTATCGGTGATGTTGGAACAGAAGAGTTAGAGCGGATGGGCATCGCGGATGAGGTTTTTGCCGAATACGATGCCCGTGATGAGTTTGACAATGCACGGGAGTATTTGGAAAAGAGCGGCAGCTTGGCCGGATATCTATTTCGGTGTCTGCACTGTGGAACATATCATTTGTGGGTAGATGCTGACTGAATAGTTTCGGTGGATATCAAAATAGATAACATAAAAACGGGAAATTATCTTATTGCAGATTCTTTTCCGTTTTTTGCGTACTGCGAACTCTTCTTTCACTTAAAGGTCCGGCTCCACCAATTTGTATTCCTGAAGTTTATGGGTCTGGAAGCGTATAGGATTAAATTGAAAATTGACCATTCCTACTCCGGGAAATGGGCTTTAGACATAAATAAATTCAGAATAATGTAAGTTTGAAATGCTTTTTGAAATGGTTTTCCTGTATAATGGTTATAATTGGAAAAATAGACGCTAAAAGGCGGTACCATAGATGAATGAGATAAACAAAAATAACCTGGCGGTCAGGAATACATTATATGCCCGGACGCTGGGAACACTGGAGATACTTTATAATGGAGAGCCGTGGGAGCTGCCGATGTCGGTTAAGGGAAAGGTGATGCAGCTTTTCCTGCTCCTGATATGGGCTGGAGAAAATGGAATCAGCCGCGTAAAGCTTCAGGATTTTCTTTATGACAGAAGAAGTACGGATGCTGCAAACGCGCTTAGGATTACAACAACACGTCTGAGAAAAATACTTTCCCAGTCTGTTCTGCCTTCGGGAGAATATGTGGTGGTCGAAAAAAATACATATTATTTGAAAATGGGGAGAGTGGGGGGAGAACTTGAACTCCAGATAGACGCCGCTCTCATGGAAGATTATTATAACCGGGCTATGGAAACAGAAGATGAAGCTGCACGTCAGCTGCTTCTGGAACAGGCCTGCCGTCTTTACGGCGGAGAATTCCTTCCTGTTCTGTCCGGCGAGGTGTGGGCGGAATCTCTTCGGAGCCATTACCAGGATATTTATTTCAAAGGCGTGAGGGAAGCCTGCCGCCTGATGAAGAACCATCGGGACCATCAGAAGATTGTGAGGCTGTGCGATGCTGCAACTGCGGCCTATCCCCTGGCAGAGTGGGCGGAGCAAAAGATCGGAGCTTTGTTGGCGTTAAAGCGGTATGGAGATGCATTAAAGACATATGATTATGTAACACAAACGCTGCTTGACGAGACCGGCAGCATTCCCCCGGATCACGTGCTGGCATATTTCAAACAGATTGGCAGCCAGATAGAGCATGTGAATGGCGGTCTGAAAGAGATCAGGGGGAATCTTGAGGAAAGGGAGTGGTCGGCCGGATCGTATTATTGTACTTATCCGGGATTTGTTGACTGCTTCCGTATGGTTATCCGGTCCGTGGAGCGGGGGAAACGCAGGGGATTTCTGATTGTATGCACGGTCCGGGACGGGAAAGATTGTCCGGTAGAGGATGGCGGGAAGCTTCAGGAGTATGAGGACGCTCTGTGTGAAGTGGTCCACAGTACCCTTCGCAGAGGAGACGTTTATACAAAGTACGGACCAGATCAGATTCTGATTCTGGCAAACGAACTGCGGGAAGATAAATGCCGCATTGTTGAAAACCGTATTGTATCCGGGATGCGCAGAAGGTATGGGCAAAAGGTAAGTCTGCATATAGAAAACGTGAATCTGAAGGATTGGTGTCCGGGGACAGAAAAAGGAAAAGAAGATAACAGGCGTGAAAAAACTGTAAGGAGAAGGCCATGACCGCGCAGAAGCGGCAGGAGTCCTTTGGGGATATGATGTCGGTGGCTTTGGAAACAGCGTGGAATACATTGGTATAAGCACCGTGCGTGTCTGTGTAAAATGGACAGGCAGATTTTTGCTTGGGCGGTCATTCTGTGCATATAGAAATAGCAAGGGAATCTTGAAAAAGGTTCCCTTTTGGTTACATTTCAGTCACATATTGGAAAAAGCTGAAAATAGACACGAAAAGGTGTTTCTTTGAAATGCTTTTTGAAATACCCTCTCCTATATTATATTACCATGAGTTGAGTAAAGGGTTGTATTTGTAAATATCAGGAGGTACTGGTTATGATAAAGAAAAATGTTATGAAAAAGCATTCACGCCATGCGGCGCTGCTGACAGCCATCGTGCTTGCTTTTTCTAATGTCGGCACATGTTTGAACGTGTCTCTGGCTCAGGAGATTACCAGTGAAGGCGGAAGCAATAGCACGGGAGGAAGCGGGAGTGACAGCTTGGGAGGAAGCGATAGCTCCGGTGGAAGCGATAGCACAGGTGGAAGCAGTAGTTCCGGTGGAAGCCACAGTTCCAGCGGAAGCCACAGTTCCAGTGGAAGCGACAGTTCCGATGGAAGCGGCAGTTCCGATGGAAGCGGCAGTTCCGGCGGAAGCGACAGTTCCGGCGGAAGCGACAGCACAGGTGGAAGCGATAGCTCAAGTGGTAACGGGAGCGGAGAAGGAACCGGAAGCGAAGGGGAAGGCGGAGAGACCGCCGGAGGCGAGAGCGGAGAAGGAACCGGAAGCGAAGGAGAGGGCGGAGAAAACGCCGGAGGCGAGAGCGGAGAAGGAACCGGAAGCGAAGGGGAAGGCGGAGAAACCGCCGGAGGCGAGAGCGGAGAAGGAACCGGAAGCGAAGGGGAAGGCGGAGAAAACGCCGGAGGCGAGAGCGGAGAAGGAACCGGAAGTGAAGGGGAAGGCGGAGAGACCGCCGGAGGCGAGAGCGGAGAAGGAACCGGAAACAAAGGGGAAGGCGCAGAAGATCCTGGAGTCGAAGGAGAAGAAAACGTCAATGGAGAAACAGGTGGTGTAGCAGCTGGCGGGGCGGCAGCTGGAGACCTGGCAGACAAAGAGGAAAAAGAGAAGGAATTTACAATCACCTATACGGTAAATCCGGAGGGTGCAGCTGAGGTTGAGGGTGAAACCTTAATACAGGAAGGTGAGGAGCTATCTTTCACGGTTAAACCTGTGGATGGTTATGCGATTCAGATTGTAACAGCCAATGGATACGAGCTGGCTGCTGAAGCAGAAGAGGATACGGAGGAAGACAGCGGGCTGGCCGGTATGGCAACGTATGTAGTAACGGATATTGAGGAGAATCTGGATATTGAGGTTGAACTTCTCGAAACAGAGGAGACGGTTTCTGATACAGCAGCATTTATGGCAGAGATTGACGGAATTACAATTTCAGTGGAGCCATTGGATGGTGAATTTGACGCTTCGGTAAAATCGTTATCTGCAATTGCTATTGATGATGAAGATACCAGTTCTGTTATTAAAGGAAAATGTGCAGCGGATGGTTACGGGTCGGTTGAAGTAAGGGTATTTGACATAACTCTGGAGGATGATAATGGACAGCCGGTTCAACCGGGATGTAATGTAAAGGTTTCATTTTCCGGCCTGGATATTCCAGAATCAGTTTCAAATGAGCGATCTGTAGAATCAGATAAAATTAACGTGTTTCACCTTGAGGATCAGGAAAATGATCTAAAAGTTAATGATATAAAATGTGATGTAAATGAAGGAGAGGGGACGGTTGCATTTGAAACCAGCCATTTTTCGGTATTTGCAATAGCATATCCGGATGGCAACGAATTCGGACATAGATATGTGCCAACATCATATTTATCATCTACAAGCACATTTGAGTATAGAAATAATTCAGAATATATAGTAATTGATACAACAAATAGTACTTTGAATAAAGTGCAGGGTGGGTATGATCTTACCGTAGATGCTGCAATCGCAGAAGATGCAGAGGGACCACTTACATTTGTGTTGAGTGACGCTTTTATGGAAGCAATGCGCAAATTTGGGGCGGACGATGGAGTCATGCCAACGTATAAATTTAATTTAAATTTAAACCTGACTAATAATTCAAAAATAAAGTATTTATATGAGGCAAACAGCCTATCGGTTCAAACGCCGGAATCAAATGTTGACACATCCTTTTCAGGAATGGATGTGACGATCAAAGGATTTGACGGACAGATAATTGACCGTACTTATGGAGCATACCGGGTTCAAAACAATGCAATAAAAGAGCTGTTTGGCAAAACAAAAATAAGTTTTGAAGACATGCTGACTATTTACGATGTCTTATATGAAAAAGGTTATGATGGCGATTATCCTTTAACGGATTATTATAAGAATTACTATCACACAGATGATTTAAGTACTGTATTTGGCAATTTATCAATGGAAAGTGTGGGTAATAACGGCACATTTGATTTAAGCGGTACAATTGATGAAGTAGCAGCTAAGTATGACGGTACTTATCCCTACTTTGACTTCGCTAATATTTTCACATCAAAAAGTAAACTTGAAGCGCGGCTTTATGAGGTGGAACCGGAGCTTGGAGGCCTTTTATATGACACTTTTTATAAGGAACTATTTGGTGTGACATTTGGTGAGAGAACCGGATATGATACACCCCTTGCACTGTTTAGGGATCATGATACCAGCGAATGGCAGAGCGCGGATGCAAGTTTCGCAGATACACTCGGCGATGGATTATCCAGCGGGGAAAGCTGTGACTTTACTCTGGGAATGTTTTTCCATCCCAGAATGGGAAATGCATATCAGGGTTACAATTGTGGATACTATGCTGCAATTACTTTAGTACCAGAAAACACCACCCCTCCGACCCCTCCGACTCCCCCTACCCCTCCCACCCCGCCAACTCCCCCATCCGGCGGAGGCACCAGTGGTGGAGGCGGAGGTGGTACCACCCCGGGCGGGCATCGCGCGACACCGGATACCAACGGACCTGGTGTTACCATTGAACCGGAAGCAGTTCCCTTAGCGCCTCTTCCCGAAGGAGTTACCATTGAACCGGGAGAAGTTCCGTTGGCGCCTCTTCCCAAGACAGGGCAGAATCCAATGGCACAGTGGGTATGTCTGATGTCAGGACTTATGCTTGGCCTGTATGGCTTCCTTGGCAGAAAAAGAGGGGATGACAATGAAAAATAAATGGATAAGCAGTGCAAAATTTAATTTTGGAAGTAGCTTTTAGAAAATAAAACATGGAATATGGAAATCCTGTAAAGACTGTCAGCCTTTACAGGATTTTTAATGGAATGACACTATATTTCTAAACAGTAAATATGTATACGTGAAGTATTGCCAGGCAATTCGAGAAAAGAAATTTTGCTTTTGTCTTTTATACGGTATTATATGTAAATCTCGCAGGGGCAGTTGATGAAATGAATCATAAAGCAGAATTCATGGAAATGTCTTACCGGCTCCGCCGGCTTAAAATTCTGGGTGATGTTGTTTGTGGAATGATGCGAAAATGAGAATAAAAACCGCAATGTACAGTGGCTATCAGGCGGAAAATGAAACTAACAGGAGATTGCCGGACCAGCGCTGTGAAAATTAATAAAAATATAATATTAAAAGATTTATAAATCGTATATAATTACAAATTAGACTATAATTCAAAACAAGCTTTATGATATTTTTTGAAAAAGTCTAATAATAAGCAAAAAGTCCAATATCTCAAAGGGGATATAGGATGTTTTTTGCCGTCTGAGCAAACTATATCATTTCACGTAATTTCAGGAGGCTAGAATGAAAAGAAAAGGTGAAAGGCTCATAACTTACCAGAAGATAGAAGCGTTTGGTCAATGGCTGGAAAGTTGTGAAAGAAGCATGGAAACAGTAAAGAAATACAGGCATTATTTAAAACAATTTAAAGAATTTATCGGAGAAGAGCCGGTTACAAAGGAGATGGTACTTTTATGGAAAGCAAACCTGAGGGAACATATCACCCCAGTTACCATTAACTGTGTCATAGCTGCACTCAATGGTTTCTTTAAATATTGTGGATGGGATGGCTGTGAAAGTAAATTTTTAAAAATCAGCAAAAGTTCTTTTTATCCTGAGAGAAAGGAATTGACAAAGGACGAATATAAGAGGCTGGTAAAAACTGCTTTTGACAATGGGAATGAACGGCTGGCCCTTGTGCTGGAGACTATCTGCGCGAGCGGGATCCGCGTATCAGAATTGTCGTTTATCACGGTGGCAGCTATTCATAAAGGCCAGGCTGAAATTGAGTGCAAGGGCAGGATAAGGACTGTGCTGTTAACAAGACAGCTATGTTCGCTCCTTCATTCTTATGCGCAAAAAAATAATATTAGTTCAGGTATGATTTTTGTAACGAAAAACGGTAAGCCGTTGGATCGGAGTAATATATGGAGGGAAATGAAAGCGCTTGGCATAGAGGCCAATGTTAAGGCTGAAAAGATATTTCCCCACAATCTGAGACACCTTTTTGCAAGGACATACTATGAAATAGAAAAAAATCTGTCAAAATTAGCGGATATCCTGGGACACAGGGATATTAATACCACCAGAATTTATACAAAGGAAAGCGGAAGCCAGCACAGAATACAGTTGGAAAAAATGAAATTGCTGCTGTATGATACAACAGAATATTTCTTTTGTTGTACTTTAGGATATTCCTGAAAGATTTAAAAAAAGTATACTACATTTGTTGACAAAATTCTACATAATTTTAAAAAAATTTCGATAAAAAAGGATATAAAAAGTAAGCTGGGTAACAAATTAAACCAACTTGGTATTATTTTCACATTTTTTGTTATTTATCTTTCTCTCAAACTTCAGAATTAATTCTCTTAAAATTTCCTATAGTCAGTAAATATCCCGTTTTACCATCCCCTCCCCCTTTTTTAGTTACAACAAAAGAAATATTTAGTTGTAAAAACAGGACGGGAGGGATGAGAAATCAAGCAATTTAGTTCTATTTGCTTTTTATTTGTTTTTGTATTTATCATGAACATCTGTTTTGCAAAAAATTTGTTTGCAATGCAGCAAACAGAATCCTCCGCTGGCCAGGTTGACGTTGCTGGGCAGCTTTCCAGCCAAATGTGCAGCCAGTATCCAGAATTTGAATGCCTTGGGGAAGATGTGCTGGATGCACTCGAAGGAGGAAGAGAAAACGGCAGTTTTATAAAAACTGATATTGTTTTTGACTCTCAGGAGGAAGCCTTTTCCTTTGGCAGATATTATTACAGGTACATATATTTGGGAAAAGAAGAGGTGACATTATACTCATTTGATGAAAATGGGAAGTTCGTCATTTATGTGTCATGCGGGAATCCGGCTCGGGCGGTATCAGAACACAGTCAGGTTCAGGACAGGCTTTCTGAGGTGGTGCAGAAATGCAGCACATTGGGAGATCGGGAGAAGGCTGAGTATTTTTATGATTGGGTCTATGATAATGTTTCCTATGACCAGACACTGAAGAACCGGACCATCTATGATGCGGTTATGAACGGTAATGCTGTGTGCTGGGGATACGTGTCTGCTTATCTTATGCTGTGCAGGAATGCGGGACTGATTTGTGAGCCTGTATATGCCGGAGATCATGCATGGAACAGAACCTGGCTTGATGGGGAGTGGAGATACTGTGACATTACTTGGGACAAAAGTTTGGGAGGCACCAGATGGAAATTTATAACACAAAAAGATATGGATATGGACTCCATGCATAATAATTTGTGATACTCGGGGGACAGGAGGATGACAGATAACATTCATGGATACAGGATGACGGAATTCCGCAGATCCTGCCGAAGGCATAATATGATGAGGAAATTTCTCAGGCCGGTTATCTTTGGATGCGGCCTGATTGGATTGGTGGCCTGGATTTTATTTTCCCAGCTGTCCACAGCGGGTGCTGAACAGATGCAGCCGGACCTGGAAGGAACCGGGACCGTTGATAATCCATATGCGGTAGAACGGCTGGAGATTATATCGAACCGGGAATCAACCCAGAGTGAACGCCAGACGGAACACCAGACGGAGTTTGAATACCTGGGGGATTGGGAGGTGGCGGCCTACAGTTCGGATGAAAGTGACATGACGTATTCCGGGGGAGTTCCGGTGGAACACCATACAGCGGCAGGCATACTGTCTGTCTTTAAAATAGGGGACACGGTACTGATTGACGGAGATACCTATGTGATTGAGGATAAGGTGGATGAAGACGCCAAAGAAAAACTGCGGATATATTTTGACAGCTATGAGGAAGCAAAGCGGTTCGGCCGGAAGAAATGCGCCATATACAGACATTCCGAGTTGCCTGAGGAGAGTCCCTATTATCTGGGAGAGTTTCAGGTTACAGGATACTGCAGCTGTACAATATGCTGCGGGGAAAAGGAGGAAAGGCTGACGAAATCGGAAACCGTGCCCAGGGCATCCCATACCGTTGCCGCAGACCCGTCTGTGATACCGCTTGGTACGAGGATTGTAATTGATGATGTGGTTTACACAGTGGAGGATACTGGAAAAGCGGTAGAGGGAATGCGGCTGGACATCTTTTTTGATTCCCATGAAGAGGCGGTACGATACGGAAGAAAAGAAAAGTATGTGTATTTAGAGGGGTAAAGCAACCCATAACAAAGGGTTTAAAATAAATATATATTTCAAATAAGGATTGGAAGGACAGTAGGATGATGAAAAAGAGAATAACGCTCATTGCCAGCACTCTGGTCGTTACAGCTTTTGCACTGACTAAGCTTCATCCAGTGACCGCCTATGCGGTTGAGGGATGGATGAGCGAAGATGGGGAGTGGAGCTATTTAGATGAAAACGATGAGCCGCTGCAAAATACGTGGAGACAGTCAAGAGATTCCTGGTTCTATCTGGGCGACCAGGGGCTTATGCTGAGGAATTGTTTTATTGACCAGGGGAACAGCCTTTATTATGTGTTTGATGATGGAGCGCGGGCTGAAAATATGTGGGTTCTGGTGGAGGAGGGGGATGAGAAGGGCCATGAGGCCGGATGGTATTATTTTGGCGCTAACGGTAAGGCATACCGAGATACCACATCTTCTTTTAAACGGAGTGTGGATGGCAGGAGCTACATATTTGATGAAAGCGGCCGCATGCTGACCGGATGGTTTGATGAAGATGGGAGGCCGTTGGATGAGGATGAAAACCCGTTGGAGGAAGGCGTGTACTATGCGGATAAAGACGGTGCCTTAAAGACTGAGAGCTGGTTGGATTATTCGCAGCTGGAGTTAAGTGGACTGGAGGATTTGAACAGTGATATCAGCGGCAGGGATTACGATGAATATGACCAGGTGTGGCTGTATTTTAACAACCGTTCCAAAAAGGTGAAAAGCAATGGAGACCGGCTGATACAAAAAAATATAAACGGCAGCACATACGGCTTTGATGAGTATGGAATCATGCTTCCCTGGTGGACCAAGGTGGCAAGTGTCAGCAATGCGGATAAAAGCAATCCCACCAGCGATGTGCCCGCCAAATTCTTTGCGGGGTATGACGGCGGAAGCCTTCTGAGGGACTCATGGCTTTGGATGTATCCATCGGACAATCTGATACAGGATGACTATGATGATGGGGAGTACAGTTGGTGGCGCACGGACCAAAATGGAAAGATTTTTCAGAATAAGATAAAAAATGTGAATGGCCGGTATTATGCATTTGACGGACTTGGCAGGATGCAGACGGGGTTTGTGCTCTTTGATACCCGTAGCACATTCGTAGCCCAGTATGATATGGATGCATGGTCGTCGGAGGATTTCATAGAAGGGAATATATATGGTATAGAGAAGGCGGACCTCTACTTCTTTTCGCCGGACGAACTGAATGACGGTTCCATGCAGACCGGCAGTGAATTGAAGGTGGAACTGGATGATGGAGTGCATACCTTTGGTTTTAAAAGTGATGGTGTCGCCTATGGGAACAGAAACCGTCTCAAACGGGTAAAAGATTCCTATTATATAAACGGACTCCGGCTGGAGGCGGATGAGGAATATGGGTACGGCGTGGTCCGGGACAGTGAAGATACCTACCGGGTGGTCGATACCAACGGAAAGACCGTCACCGGCAATAAGAAGGTTGTGAAGGATAAAGACGGCGGATGGCTGGTTATCATTAACGGCCGGTTCGCGGCCAGGGTGGACGATGAGTTTAAGCCGAGATGGTATAAGGGAGAAGAGGGGACCGGATTCTACCATTATGATTCTGACAACAGAGAAAATAAATATGCTGGAGGTCTGATCGCCGGCAGCAATACGGAACCTTTACTGGACGGACTGCCGGAGGAAGAATGTCTGAACTTTTAATGTGAGGAGACAATGTGAGCAATGAGTAAAGAATTATATCATATATGGAAACGTATTGTTTCCCTGATTTTAACGGTGTGTCTGACTGCGGGATTATGGTCGTCACAGATGGCTGTGGTCGCATATGCCTCCACAGAGCTGCCCGATGAAAACCTTGGAAATGGAGCCAGCGAGGGAACGGCCTACGCATGGATTACACCGAGAAACGGAACCGGGGAAAATCCCACCAACAGCACATACCGTTTCGATTTGTGCGGATTACAGGCCGGACAGACGGGATACAGCCAAAGCGGAATTAAGACTACATATAGCTGGCAGGGGTATGCCACCTACATTCAGGTGGAAAACGGTACCAAGTATAAGGCCAATGGAAGTGCCAACGGCGCGGTGGAAGATATAAGCAGTATGGGCATTGAATTTAAAATCGCCCTGTCACCAAGCCCGGATAACAAATATATATTTGTGGATTATTATGTGTATGACAAGACCGGACGGGGAGGAACCGAAGGCAGGTCCGTGAAACTGGGAACAGGTACGGATGTCATGATAGGCGGCAGCCAGGAAGACGACTATGCCACGGTCTATAAGAACAACCGCGGTTTCCACATGGTGAACCAGCATGTGAAAACTACCTTTGACTGTATTACCAATGACAGTAGCCTTGGCGTTACGCCTCCGACCACTAGATGGATTGGACGCTACAGCAATTGGGGAAGCAATGTGTTCAATGAAGACGGAGGGGATTCCTTAAGCGGACAAGACTCCGGTATGGCGTATTCCTGGCATTTCCAGCTCCATCCGTATGAAATCGTACATAAGCGTGTCGCCTTTGCAATCAGGGATACATCGTACTATGTATCGGAATCCGGAGTGGATTCAACGGCCGCTGATGGCACGTACAGCAGCCCTTTTAAAACCATAGAATATGCTTTGGAGAAGATAGGGAATAAAAAGGGATATATCTATATCATGGATTACCCGGACATCACATCCCCTATCGAGGTGTCAGGTTCAGGCAGGGATATTACCATAGCAAGCACGGATTATGACAGAAACGGCAATCCCACCAATGAGAATTCAGATTATATTAAGACACTAAAACGAGCCGGTTCTTTTAACGAGCCTATTTTTAAGGTATCGGGAGCAACTCTGAAGCTGACGGATCTTGTCCTGGATGGAAATGGCAGTGTGAGCAGTGAACCGCTGGTATCTGCCGGATCCGGCAGAGTGGAAATAAACAGTGGGGCGGACCTTCGTAATTGCCACGGAGACAACACAAGCAAGGGAAGTGCCGTCAATATAACAGGCAGTGCGGCTCTTTCCATGAACTACGGAACGATATCCGGAAATGTCTCGGAAGGCAAGGGTGCTGTTTACTTTGACAGCACAGGAAGATTCAACGTACTGAATGATGTGATGATAGAGAGTAATACAACCCCCTCAGGCGCTAAGGCCAATGTGTATCTGGCAGAGGGGAGGACCATCACGGTAACAGGTGACCTGAACACCTCAAGGATTGGTGTTACAACGGCCAGGCAGCCTGACGCGTCGCCGGGGGGAATATCCACGCTGGCCGGCCAGGAGATAAAAATTGCCGTTCCTTTGTCGGGAAGCGGTGTGGATACAGCTCCAAGTCCCTTTGCGGACAATTTCTTTGCGGATCAGGCAAAAACGGACGGTACAGGGGTATATGTGACGGTGGGCACTAAGAATCTGACAGGCGCCGGCACGGGAAATGACAGAAACGCCGTAATCAAACGAAACGGCCTTCAGATCAGCTTTACTGTTAGGGACGCTGATACGGGCGGTTCAATCCCCGGAGTCACCCCTATTCCCACCGTCTCAAAAGCTTCCGGAGAATCGGTGGATCTTGCGCCGGGACCGGCCATTACAGGATACGAGCTGGCCGGTGTGGTCATAGAGCAGGGGACGCCTCCCACACTTACGGCTAACCTGACACCCGGGGCGGACTTTGGCCGGGTTACCGGAACCATGCCGAACCAGGATGTGGCAGTCAACTATGAATACCGCAAAATCGGATCACAGATTATATTCAACAGCAACGGAGGAACACCGGAACCGGAGACACTGGTGGGAACAGCAGGCAATCCGGTCACTTCACTGCTTCCCACTACAACACGGTATGGTTACATATTCAAGGGATGGAGTGCGGTAAATGACTGGGAGCACCCCCAGTTCATAAGCAGCCTGCCGCCGGTGTACCCGGAGACACCTGTAACCTACTATGCCATATTTGAGGCGGACCCAAGTATAAAGTTTAACTATACGGTAGAGCACTCTAATGCATCGGGCGATATTATGTTCGCTTCCAACACTCTGGAAGGCGCCTACAGTGTGGAGCAGCCGCTTCTGGAAGAGAAAAGGGCGGTCAGGGGGTATTCCTGGAGCCAGGAGGATTCCAGCACCACTCCGTCTGAATACAATTTCAGCGGCACATCTGTTCCCATCGGCCAGTTTAACGGTACGGGTACATTCAGCGGAAAGATGCCGGGACAGGATGCGACCATACGGTACGGTTACAAAGTACGGTATGGGGATACAAGCGCCAGATCCCTATTTGAGGTACTGCATCAGACCAATAACGGTACCACGGTATCCACTGCGCAGTCTGAACTGTATTATCCGGAGAATGAGATCAGTGCACAGCCGGCGCAGGTTTACGGCTACCAGTGTACCGGCTACCGGTTTGACCTGGGAGAAGAGGCGGGTGAATTGGCGGACGGACTGGTGAATGGTGTGAGAGGAGAGTTTGATGACAGCTTTACGTTTAACGGTATCATGCCCAACCAGCCGGTGCGTCTTGTCTACCTGTATGAATCAACCATCGAGGGATATGGGATAACTGTTAAATATGAGGATAACGGAACGGCTGACAGCAGCTTAAAAGATATCATCCCTCCTGAAGTATCAGGCCCTTTCGAGGCGGACAGCAGTGTGGAGGGCGACTATCTGGAGCAGTATGGTTACAGCCTGGAATCCCATACGGTCCGGCCTGCCGGTACACAGATACAGTTTGATGACAGCGGATGGGCGGGAATCATGCCCAACGATGACGCCACAATTACGTATAGGCATGACAGGATTCCATCTAAGTGGGCGGATATTACTTATAAGCCTGGCGTTAACGGAACCCTGCAGGGCGGAAGCGGAGTATCCCAGGATGTGCAGGCCCTGTCGGGCGGAAGGTTCAAGGCCAGCGTGCTGTTGGACGATGGCGTATCCCCGGGGCATGAGAACTCCTATACCCTGGAAACCATCAAGGAAAAACGGCTTATGCCGGTACCGCAGCCGGAGAATAATTATTACCGCTTTGGCGGATGGTTTGTTGATACAGACGGGGACGGGGTCCTGAACAATGGGGAGACACTCCTGCCTCAGGATTACCGGTTTACGGCAGCGGCAGTCATAACCGCCCATTTTGAGGAAAATCCGGATGCCTGGATTCATATTAATTTTGAGGCGGGCAGCCACGGTTCTATCAATGCAGGGCAGCCTCTTACCCTGCGCACTACATTCGATAAGAAGTGGGGAGACATTGAGGCAAGCCTTCCGGAGTACACGCCGGAGGTGAACTACCTGGTGGATGACTGGTATGTACAGGGAGAGCTTGTGGATGATGATACGGACCTGGTGAACGGCCAGACTTATACCATCCAGTTCTATCCGGATCCAGCTATCTTCGGCACGGAGGTAGCGGAGCCCGAACCGGCGGCAGGACTTAACGGCCAGGGAAAGGGCCGCATTACGGTATTCGGAACCACACAGGGTTATAAATATATACTTACGGACCTGGACGGAAAGGTACTGGCAGTGAACAAGGGCAACATCCTCACCAGCCGCACTGTATTTGACAACCTGTATCCCGGCATGCGCTATGTGGTATATGAGGCCACCGGACAGACCGGGGTGGGGACCGGAGACATGATAGGGGATGTGCAGGGTACCCTCAGTGACGGTGCAGAGGTACTGACGCCGGTGGTGGATACCAATTATAAGATTCTCTATGACGAGGAAGACGAGGGCAAGACAGAGTTGATTATACGGCCCGCGGACACGGCCTCCGACTACGCGGTATTAGACAGCGACGGACATGTGGTGGCGACGCCCCAAACCGGCGCGGGCGGATGGCAGAGTGTGTCCGGAAACCCGGGAAGCGTAAGCTTTGGCGGACTGGATTACAACAGGGAGTATACGGTGGTGGCCCGGCCAAAAGGCCAGAATACCATCACGGCGGAGAGCTGCGAGGAAAATGGAAGTATTATCACTACGGACCCGGGAGGGGATCTGGAACTTCCGAACTACATCATCCAGACAATTTACGGTGAGGTGGTGAGCGCAGGTGATATAGAAGTGGGCGCGGACCGTTACGAGGAGGCCCACAAAGGCGATTGGGTGAAAATCAAAGCGGAACCAACCAATGACGAGGGCCGCCCTTTCTTACACTGGAAGTTCACCATCGGAGCGGTGGATGGAATGGATACCAAGATTAACTCCAGGGAAGCCAGCTTTGCCATGCCGGACACCAACTTGGTGCTGACAGCGGTATATGAACGGGCGGCAACCCCCAGCAACGCTGTTGTGGTGGATGAAGTCCGGGGCGGCAGCCGTGAGGAGCTGGCCCTGGATCCGGACGAGGTACCGGTTCTGGAGGACGAACTGACCACGGACGCGGACCGGGAGCTGATGGACGTGAACCATGCGGACGTGACCTATAAGGTGGTTTACAGAAAGAACAATGTACGCGCTTCCGAATCCAATGCCATCAAGATGGGAGGCGACTACGATACGGACCATGAAGCAGCCTATAAGGCGGCCTGGGGACTGGACGTATCCATTGAGAGATATGTGAACGGCAGGAAAGTCAACCGTGCAAGTGCGTCGGAGGCATCTTTTAACACCTATGTACAGCTGGGGAAGCGCGATGTGGACATGATGGATTACCAGCTGTATGAAATCGAAGAGGACGATGACACGGGAATAGCGGTAAGCCTTGTACCCATGGACTACGAGCCGGAAGAGACAGGCGGCCTGTTCACGTTCACGGCCACAGAGGGAAGCAGGTATGTGATGGTGTATAACCGTGCTTACCGGCTGTATTTCCTGAACAATACGGCTCCGGATATCTACCGGTACTGGTTCAAGGTGCGCAAAGAAGAATCCCCTCTTGATTCCTATTATGAGACCGAGTATGCGGGGATTGAGGAACAGCTCGACTATTTTATCAGCCCGGCAGGGGCAGAGTACAGCTACGTGGGCTGGAGCTACCGCCAGGACCGTTACAGGGAGTTTGAACCGGACCGCAGCATAACCCGCAAGACATATATATATGCGTACTATGACGATAATGAAAAAGAGGTGGACAACACCCGCAGGGAGCTGGAAGAGGCTATCCGTGAGGCCATCGGCATAAGCGATGACCATTTCCTGAAGCTTGGTGAGAGTAAGAAGCTGAAGGAATACATTGAAGCGGCATTAGAAGTACTGGACCGCGAGGAACCCAAGGCTACCATTGACCAGCTGGAGGAGGCGCTTTTTGAACTGAAGGACAAGACAGAACCATACAAGGAACTGTTAGACAACCGTTATGACCACTATGACGACCAGCAGAAAGGCGGCAACAAAGGCGGAAGCAAGGGCGGCGGCGGAGGCGGAGGCGGAAGCAAACAGGCGCCTTTTGCCGGAACTGCGCCGGAGAGTTACCTCATAGGAACCAACGGTAACTGGGTGGAAAGCACGGGTCCGTCCGGGGAGAGACAGCTGAGTTTTGTTCTCAACGGAGGCACAAGCCTGAGCGGCATGTGGGCCAGGCTGAAATACCCGGAAGGAAGCCGATCAGGAGACAGCGGCTGGTATTACTTTGACGATAAGGGAATCATGCAGAGCGGCTGGATCTGTGATAAGGCAGGAAAATGGTATTACTGCAATACAGAGAAGGAATCTCCTTATGGAAAGATGGTTACAGGCTGGAGACTGGATACAAGAGACGGCAACTGGTATTATCTGGATCCGTTGAACGGCGTGATGGCCCAGGGGTGGAGGAAGATAGACGGAAAATGGTATTATTTCTCCCCGGTGGGGGCAGGCGTATATGCCTATGACCCCGCAAAACAGCAATGGATCTATGGGGGAGGTACAGGACGCCCCTTAGGTTCTATGTATAAAAACGAAATAACACCGGACGGATACCAGACAGACGCCGACGGTGCATGGATTCAGTAGGAGGAACCGGATGAGAAAGAGATATAATATAAAATCAAAGCTGGCAGGGATGCTGGCGGCAGCCATGGTATTTTCCATGGCTGCCCCGGGATATCCGGCGTATGCGGTTAATTTTGGGGATCCGGTTAAGCTTAAATTTGATCCCCAAAACGGTCCGGGAGTCCAGCTTTCCAGTTATAGCAGCGTGGCATCCGGCGGGGCTATGGAGGGAAATCTGTTTGTGGCAGATGGACAGGCTGGGAGTCCTCTGACCAGTTCTGCCAACTTTGCCGGACTGCCCACAGATGACTTCGGTTCCGGGGCAAGGCCGAAGGTCCCGGATTTTAATGGTATTACATGGGACGGCTATACATTTGACGGCTGGTATGGAACCAGCGGCAATCGGGTGGAGACACTCCCTTATGCTTTCCCGTATGATTCCGTAACAACCTACAACGCGGTGTGGAAGGGAAATGAAACCACCCCATATACGTTCAGGGTAGAACATTACAGGGATTTTAACACAGCCAGAGATGAGGCGGATGACAGCAGCGGGTGGCCGGGGGATTATGATGATCCTGATTTAAGAAAATTCTTTGAATCAACCTGGGAAAGCACCCAGATGGCCAATAATCCCATCTCCGCAACATACAGAAGGGATATTCCGGGATATCGGTTTAAGTCCGTGCTTCTAAAGAATAATAAAGTCCGCAAATACGGCGAAGCAAGCGGACATGGCACCATGACAGAGGGAGGGGCAAGCATCAACGCTTCCACCAATGCGGTAAGGGGAAGTATGCCCAATGATTATCTGACAGCGGCTTACCGTTATGAACCTGATCCGACAAAAAAATTCCTGATTACTGTACGGTACGTGGATATGGAGGGCAATCAGATTAAAGCCCCGGAGAGCAGAACCCTTCCGGTGGAATCTGATTATGTTATTGAGCCGGCTGCCATTAATTCTTATCTGATTGCATCAGCGGAACTGACGGACGGCGGAATTACGGATCTGGAGGGGACGGGTGTTATATCCGCTGAGGATGCAGGGGTGAGTCTCAATACTTCCAACTATCATTTTACGGGTAAGATGCCGAACCAGGCCATAACATTTACCTATCAATATGAACTGGATCCCAGCTTTGTAACCACACTTCGGGTGAAACGCATGGATAACCACGGCAATATACTGCGTGAAGAGGAGACGCGGGCCGTGCAGCCGGGAGTACCGGTGGAAGTTGATGTGGATAAAATGTCAGGTTATGTTTATCCTCCTAATATAGTATGGGAAGACAGTCTGTCAGACGTATCCCTGGACCAGGAGACTAAGAAACTGAACCTGACCCCAAATCTTCAGGGTGGAACTGTAACTATCACCTACACCGAAGAGCTGACGGATGAGACATATTGGGCAAAAGTAGAATTCTACAATGGACAGAATGGCTCCTTTAATGGAAATACAGCCCCTAAGTTTGTTAAAAAGTCAGAAAACAATACCCTGGCCCAGGTAACGGAAGGGCTCATGCCAACTCCTTCACCTCACTACAGTTTTGACGGCTGGTACAAGGCTACATCCAACGGAAGTAATAAAACAGGACAAAAGTTGGCAGATGACACTGCAATTAATGCCTCCATTAAACTGTTCGCGAATTTTGAGGAAACAGAAGGAGAATGGTTTGATCTGAAATTTGTCTCCGGTCCCCACGGTACCATTGAGGGGAGCAGGACAAGCCATGTGGAAATAGGGACATCCTGGTCATCCCTGGCACTTCCCAGCACCCTGCCTGATAATTTCTATATGTTTGGCGGCTGGTTTGACGAGAATGGAAACCGGATGCAGAATGCACAGACAATCAATGCAGACCAGACCTATACTGCAAGGTTTATCCCTATTGGAATCAGTGATGACAACATATTGGCAATGCCGGATGCCCGGGGGACCGTAGACAACGATGGAAGCGGGAAAGTGAGCGTATCCGGCGCCAATGAAAACCGCAGATACGCATTGACTGATATGGATTACAGGGTGGTTGGAACCAAACTGGGAAGCCAGTTAAAAAACACTGGGTTTACCGGATTAAATCCATGTACAAGCTACTATGTCTATGAGCTTAACCAGAGCGCTAACCCGGATATAGGCGTAATCCTTCCGGAACATCTGGACCCGGATACCTTCGGCCCGCCTTCACGTGTGACAGTGCCCGCTCTCGGCACCAACTATGATGTGGAAGATGATGGGGCTGGTATGAAGCAGGTGGTGGTTGAGCCTGCAAATCCGGAAACCCTGTATGCAATCCTTAACATGGAGGGCGATGTAATAGATGTACCCGGGGCCGATGAGGACGAATGGGTCATGTCTTCCGGCGCATCACCTCGTGCGGTACTTGGAGGACTGGAGTCAAACCAGCTGTATGTGGTGGTTGCAAAACAGCCGGGAGAGGACACGGCCGCTGCCGATAAGATTCTTTTAGGTACGCAGGTTGCGGTTATAGGAAATACGCAGGAACAGCAGGATTATACCATAGCCCTGACAAACGGCGGTTTTATCACTAAAATCATGCGTGACGGAGCCATAATTGACTTTGATGATGATAAAACAGCAGTGGTAAAGGCCGGGGATGTAATTTCATTGGATGCTGAAACCACCAACAGCCAGGGGCAGGGGTTCCGGCAGTGGAGCGCGCTGATTGGCAAGCTGACACTGGCCGATAAGACCAGGAGAAACCCTGCTATCACCATGCCGGAAGGGAATCTGGTGCTTCAGGCGAACTATTATGCTGCGGCGGCAGCAACACCCGGCAATGCTTCTATTGATTATACCCCTAAGACAGGGGCTGTGGCCCTTGACCTGTCAGATGACAGGATGGAGGATTTAATTGATGAACTGACTAATAACAGCAGTGACCAGGATGCTATGACAGCAGGGGTTGACGTACTTTACACAGTCAAGTTCACCCAGCGCGCGCCCAAGGCATCGGAGTCCGAAGCGGTAAAATCTGAAGTCGGCAATGATTCGGTAAAGGTACCCTGGACATTATCGTCTGTACTGGCAAGACAGGTGGGCGGCAGCAATAAGGAGATTCCGTCCGATGTGAATAAAGAACCGGATATCAGGGTGTACGCTGTCCTTGACCGCAGTATGCACGGCTATACGGATTACCATCTGTGGAACTTGGAGGATTTGGATGGGGAATATACATGTACAGAGGTGCCTATGGAGCCGGCTCCGGATGATATGGATTCCGGTTTTACAGGAGTTGTCTCCTTTGATGCAAACGTGGAAAGCACCTATGTACTGACCTACCTGAAAGCCCATGAGGTAAAAATCATTGACGATAAACGTTCCATGGAACATATAATTAAGGTCAGGTCCGACACAGCCCTGGAGGACGCGGAAGGATTCATGGATCTGGATATATTTGAGGACTATACGGATCCGATTACCGGAATTGTATGGGAGTATAAGGGGCTGGGAAAGACTGCCTCTTCGGGTAACGGTTATGACACAGGCGAGCCGGTTACAAAGAACCTGACCCTGCATGTACTCTACCAGACGGAAGATGATGCGCAGTGGCAGGAAGCAAGACAGAAGCTATTAGACCAGATTTCCATTGCCCAGGTATTGAAGAACAATCAGTCGGTAAGTGAAGAGGACAGGGAGGAGTTAAGCGAAGCAATTGACATTGCCCTGGAGGTTGCCAACAGAATCTACCGCCCGACTGTTGATGAGCTTTTGGAAGCCTATGACACTTTAAAAGCCCTTGTGGACTCCATTACTTCCGGCGGCAACAATCCAGATGACCCGGACAATCCCAACCAACCAGGCGGCGGGGGTTCCGGCGGGGGTTCCGGCGGGGGTTCCGGCGGGGGTTCCGGTGGGGGTTCCGGCGGCGGCTCACGGGGGGGTTCCGGCGGGGGCAGAAGTCTTGGACCGGGAAATACCTTTAACGATTACAGAACATACACCATTGGTACGGAAGGGCGATGGGAAAGCATTGACACGGATGGCAGACAATGGTCATTTATACTGAGGAGCGGAAGAATCATCAAAGACCAATGGATAAACATCAAGTACAAGGATGCCCGGCAGACCTGTACCTATCATTTTAACGCAGCCGGTATCATGGATTACGGATGGTACATGGACGCGGGCGGACACTGGTATTATCTTAAAGAGGACCAGGGGGCTGACTTTGGACGTTTAGTCATGGGCTGGTACTATGACGCAAAGGATATGAAGTGGTACTATCTGAATCAGTTTACCGGAGGTATGGCAACAGGATGGCAGAAGCTGGGCGAGTACTGGTATTTCTTCAGTACCGGAAGCCAGAGCGGAAAGCCGATGGGTACATTATATGTAAATGAAATAACCCCTGATGGATATATGGTGGATGAAAACGGCAGATGGATGAGGGAGACACCGTAAAAACGGCGAATAAAGTTCCAAAACAATGTCTGCGGTTGTACTGCAAAGGAGTGGACCATGCTGAGTGAGGAAAGGAACCTTCAGATTGAAATGGCAGGTACGGACAGGGCGTGTATGATGCTTGTGTGTATAAACGGTCATGAAAATAATATGCCATATGGTATCATTGTAAATTATCATCTGCCTTGTCCTGTAAGCTTTAGAGGAATCCACGGGCTGATACTGGCCCTTGATGAGGTGTGTGAAATGGTGGGTGCCCCTATGGCAACAACAGAACCGCGGTTCCTGCAAAAAGAAAGGGAGCAGCAGTACAGGGCGCTGAGGGGGAAACGGCAAAAAAGTTCCGGGAAAGTTCTGGAAAAAGAGGAAGTGGCAGGGAACCTGTACCCATATGTAACAGCTGCGAAGGAGGTCATTCTGATCCATGTGTTGTTCCGGCAGAATTCCTCTATGCAGGGGAGGCTCCGGTGCAATTATACAGGGACGCATTATATTGCTTTTCGCAGTGCGCTGGAGCTGATGAGAATGTTGGAGGAGGCAAATACCTATATGTGCCAAAAACGGATAAATAAGGATTTAAAGATGTAAAAAAGAAGGAGTAACGGAGGCAGCCATGGTATCAGTCATGGCTGCTTCTGGAATTACCTGAAAGGGGGGAGTCATGGATAGTGGGAAGAAAACCAGTATTGCAAATATTAAAAGTTTTTATTCAAAATGGCGAGGGATGAATTCCGGACTGGCAGGTATTTTTGCGATCATTATAATAGGGGTGTTTCCTCTTGCGTTCAGGGACTATTACTTTGATATACTGAATTTTAAAACATTTTTTTATTACAAAGTAGTGATTATCTTTGCAGTTGTATTTCTGATGGTAAATGTAATTTTTTTAATTTTGTCAATCTATCTGGGCTGTGACAGGAGTACGGGCAGGAGAAGGAAAATCTGTGCCTCTGACTGGTCCATGCTGGATTTTATACTGATAGCCGGTATATCCACTCTGCAATCCGCAACTCCCGCAGCAGCATTGTTGGGAAATGATGGAAGGTATTCTGGTCTTCTGATATGGATTGCTTATGCTTTTATGTATTTTGCCGTAAGAAGGAGTCTGCGTTTAAGACAATGGTATCTGGACCTGTTTCTCGGAGCCGGCATGGGGGCGTGTATCATAGGAATCCTCCAATACTTCGATATAGATCCTATTGGATTTAAGAATCTTATGGACCCTGGACAATACTATATGTTTATGTCAACCATTGGCAACATTAATACATATACATCCTATGCAGCCATGCTGGCCGGAGCGTCTGTCCTGTTGTTCTTTACAGAGGAGGTCCGGATAAGGAAAACATGGTATCTTTTCTGCATGTCGATTTCATTCGCTGCCCTTATTACCGGGATGAGTGATAATGCCTACCTTGCAATCTTTGCTCTGATTGGGCTTTTACCGCTGTATGCATTCAAAAACCTGAGGGGGGTCAGAACCTACATTTTTATACTGGCAGTGTTAAGTTCGGAATTCTGGAGCTTGCACAGGATGACAAAGCCGCAATCAGGAGCTGCCGGTCAAATGGGAGGATTGTACCGTATCATAACCGGTTCACATTACCTGATTCTTCTGGTGGCAGTCCTGTGGGCCTTGTACTTCATACTGTGTTGGATGATGAAAATGATTCCGGACACCCATCCCCTTATGCGGGATGGAAACAAGGGGAGGTGGGCCTGGCTGGCATTCCTGTCCGTGGGAATTATCCTGACCGGCTTTGCCCTTTATGATGTGAATGTCTGTGGAAATGCAGGGAACTACGGCGGATTGGCACAGTACCTGACGATCAATGACGACTGGGGAACGCATCGCTGGTACATATGGAGAATCGGTATGGAAAGTTATGGGAAGTTTCCCTTTAAACAGAAAATATTTGGTGCAGGACCGGATACATATGGGGCGGTTGTCATGGAAAACCATTATGATGAAATGGTAATGCGCTATGGGGAATTTTTTGACAGCGCTCATAATGAATATCTTCAATATCTGGTGACGGTTGGTTTGGCCGGACTTGTGGCCTATCTGGCATTACTGGTTACATCCATCCGGAAAATGATTCGTTTATCCGGAAAACGGCCCTATGTAATGGCAATTGCCTTTGCCGTAATCTGTTATGCTGCCCAGGCAGCAGTCAACATCAGCGTTCCTATCGTGACACCTGTCATGCTGATGCTGCTGGCAATGGGAGTATCCGGGGAGGATGAGGCCGATAAAGAAATTTCGTAAATCAGCAAACTTTTAAAACCAACATAGAAGTGCCACACGCCGGGGTACTGAGGGGCTCATAGCCAGAGGCCGGAAAGAATGAATTACGCCAGTCCAGGAGTGGGAAAAGATATTGCTGTTTCTGATGGGATAAACATTTCCGGAGATTTCATTACAACCAAAGGGATATTGGAGATGTGCGTTTCAACACACACCAATATTTAGTACAGAACCTCTATTTTTATAGTATATAAAAGTTAATGTTTTGGAACCATGACAAAAAGCTAACTATAATCGTTTATACTAGATAGAATTCTTTCCATATTTAGTGATAGACTTACTATCAGTCTCCTGTATCCCATATTTGGCTAGCCGTTCAGATACAAATTGAACTGCCAGGTTTGATGCCTCTTCCAATATTGCAGCAAATCCCTCTGCATCGGAACTTTTTAGATAATTAAGCATAGATTGATGATATGGTCGGTAAATATCATTGATAACTTCCTGTGTTCCCATCATACCTCTAAGCGGGACTCCCCAAAATAATTGCTTGTATAATTCTGAGTAGAATGTTCTGATTGTCTGATAAGGTGCGGACTGGCTCATGAATTTCAAAGAAAACGGTACTATAAGCGCCAATTTGTCTAATTGTTCGAATAAAATGAGCTGTTCCATCCATATCGTCAGACTTGATTCATCCATGGAGGAAATCGTAAATGATGCAACATCTCGGCAGGACAATGCAAAGAGTTGCAAGCTTTGCTTACAGTCTAATAAGCGTTTCCTTACAATTGGATTCGCTAAATTACAGTTGTCTGCAATCTGATCCATCGAAAGAACCTGCGTGCCGACTCCATTGATAGTCTTTACAATACCGAGATTATTTAATAATGAGAGGGTTTGGCGGATTGTACTGACAGAGACATGTTTTTCTTTTGCGAGTTTTTTTTGGGAAGGTAAAAAACTTCCTACAGGGTAATATTCACGGGCAATTGAAGTTAAAATATCCATTCCCACAGAATAACAAATCTGCGATGCTCTTTTGTAACAACTCCAAGTAAATGTGATTTGGTTTTTTGAGGGAGGAACAGAAATTCTGGTTTTATAAAAACTGCTTATATTGGACTGGTGTTTCTCAAGGACATTTTTGGAAATGACCTGAAGTGCCGTCCAATTTTCCTCCCGGCGGAATTTTATTATATCTGGTATGGCACAGATGTCTCTGTCTACATATTTTTCATAATCAGTCAGACTCAAAAAAGGTAATGTATAAAAGGTATTCAACCAAAGGAAAAAATTCATTAATAGGTCATTATTCAGCGTTCTATATAGGGTCTGTATATAAAACAACACCCAAAAGGCAGGTTTAGTCTGTAAGGCATCAAGTTCAATCTTATCTAATTCTTCCAGTGGAATACTTTTCCATGTTGATACCTGAATACCTCTTAGCAGCAGCGGGATTGAACGGCATATATCGAGCAGAGAGTCAGCTCGTTCTGCAAAATAAGTCTGAATATTCTGTTCTACTTCTTTATCATCGTATTGAACTGTAACTACAGAACCAATACGTTTTGAAAGGGTAATATACCCATCTGTCTGCAATCGGCGATAAGCAAGCCGTATGGTATCTACAGATACAACCAGTATGTCCGCCATCTCTTCTATGGGCGGTAGATGTTCCTCAAAGCGATAAGTTCCAAATTCAATCTGGGTTTTAATTATGCTGTAAATGAGTTGATTTAATTCTAGTTGTTCTTTCAAAAGGATACCTCCTGGTAGACGAAATTTAAAAACTCATTACTTAAATCAGTATAACATTGAAAAAAAGAAATTTCTACTCATTTTGCAGTCGGTATCTATAAGCTGGTTGCTGTTTTTTGTATTTTATGCTATTCTTATAAATATGTATATAAACAAGGTGCAATACGTCAAGGTTACCGTGCTTGCTATATATCAATATAACTATCCATAATTATTATTGGCTATAGGGAGAATATAATGTTGAAAAATTTGAAAATCAGAACCAGGCTTTTATTGTCATATGTAGTTATCATATTTCTTTGCCTGTGTGCAAGTATTGTGGCCCTGATTATGCTTAATCACATCGGCGATAATTTAACCATTTTCTATGACAACAACTATACTGTGACAGTCAATGTAGCCACAGCCCGAAGGAAAATACAAGAGGCAAGAGGTGATATATTAAGGGCTATTGTGGAATCAGATCAGGAAATCTCAAAAGAGTTGATTGAGAATGCTGACAATAGCCTTATAATGATGCGTGAAACGTTTCCTATCATACGTCAAGTCTTTCGGGGTGATAAATCACTGATAGATGAAGTGGAATCAATTCAAAAAGAAGCGATTGTTTATCGCAACCAGGTGTTTGACGCAATACTGGCTAATAAGAAAGATAAAGCGTTCGACATAATGAAGAATGGTTATGTACCGCATTTGAATCAAATGGCGGATAAATTGCAGGCGATAGCCGATATTGCAGGAGAAAATGCAAAGAAAATGGTACAGGATGGTCAAAAAGCTCAGGAAATGTCTATCACCCTTGTAACAGTCATTATTATCCTAAGTTTTATATTGGCGGGAACAATTGGACTATATATATCGAACACCGTCCGTAAGCCTATAAAGGAAATAGAAATGGCAATCCAAAAGTTAGCTAGAGGAGAACTGGAAACAGCACAAGTCAAATATATATCAAAGGATGAGGTGGGTGACTTATCCAATAATATACGCTACTTAATTGGTATACAAAAGAAAATAATTTTTGATATCGCCCATATAATGGGAGATTTGTCAAAAGGGGACTTCACAACCTGTTCCAATGCCTTAGAAGCTTATATGGGAAATTATGAAGGGATTCTAATCTCAATGCGAAATCTCCGTAATAATTTAAGTGATATGCTTCAACTTATTAACCAGGCTGCGTTTCAGGTGGCAGCAGGAGGAGAACAGATTTCTGCCAGCTCGCAGACTCTGGCACAGGGGGCAGCAGAACAGGCATGTTCTGTCGAGGAATTGGCAAACTCTATTTCTGTAATATCAGAGCAGGTACAGGAGACGGCATCGAATGTGGAAAAGGCCCGCGAGCAGACGATGCAGGCAGGCGGATCTGTTAACGATTGCATGCATCAGATGCAGGAAATGGTTAATGCAATGAAAGATATCAGCCATAAGTCGTCCGAAATCAAAAAAATAATAAAAGTGATTGAAGATATTGCTTTTCAAACTAACATATTGGCACTTAATGCTTCGGTGGAAGCTGCACGTGCTGGTGCTGTTGGAAAAGGATTTTCTGTAGTGGCATCTGAAGTGCGGAATCTTGCTGAGCAGTCAGCAAGGGCCTCGAAAAATACTGCAGTCCTGATAGAAGGTTCCCTTCAGGCGGTAGAAACAGGGCGTAAAATCGCTGACAAAACTGCCCAATCCCTTGAACAAGTAGCCCAAAATACGCAGACAGTATCTTGCACGGTGGATGACATTGCCGATGCCGCCAGTCGACAGGCTTCCTCTCTGACCCAGGTAACACAGGGTATTAGACAGATTTCCTATGTGGTACAGACTAATACTGCAACTTCTGAGGAAAGTGCTGGTGCTAGCGAAGAACTAGCCAGGCAGGCTCAGTCATTAAAAAATTTAGTTGATGGTTTTAAACTGGAAAATAGCGAAGCGCGTTTGGTATCGAAATCCTGTAAGACTTAACTGGCAGGTATCAGCGTGCACTAATGTTAACAGATATCCAGAAAAACGAATAAATGATGGGCATGGAAAAGCACATCCGCAGGACTTCTTTTGAGTTCAGAAAAATGTGCAGAAGATGAACTTTGGAAGGTTAAAGGGAAGCGTATGAACTTAGAAATAAAGTCAAAAATAACAATTATTATCTGTGCCGTCACTATAATATTTGCATCCATCAGTATATATACTGCCAATAGGATGCAGGAAACAGCCCAAAATATATATGACCATCCCTATACATCCAGCAACAGTGCCAGGGGGATGAGGTCACGCTTGTTGGATATGAAACGTTTTGTGAGTATATTCCTGACCTATGATTTTAAGGGGGAGCAAAATGTTCGTTCGATTTTTCAGGAACGGTATGATTTGCAGTTCAGTGATATAGAGAGGCTTTATAGCTGTTATTCCGGCCCTAAGGAGGATGTGGACACCCTTCAGGCTGCCATGAATCAGCTGATTGCCCAGCAGGATAAAGCCGTAGACTTTGTGGTTGGACATACCGAGAACGAGATCTCAAACTATTTAGCTCTGTATGTATATCCTCAGTATGACAGGGTTAGTGACTGTTTAACAACAATAATAGATTTTGCTGATGATAAGGTCTGTGAGTTGACGGAAACATCAAAACACACCGCAGTACTTACCGTGTCAGTCTCCTTACTGCTTTCAATCGGTATTATATTACTGAGTATATATTCCGAATATATGGATAAAAAAAATTTAAAACTTTTATCTATCCAGGAGCAGGAGTTAAAGGATGCACTTAATAACGCGCAAAAAGCCTTCAAAGTAAAGAAAGAGTTTCTATCATGTATGTCCCATGAAATCCGTACCCCCTTGAGTATAATCATTGGAATGACAAAAATAGCGGCTACACATTTGGATGATTCCAACAGGATAGAGGACTGTCTTTCTAAAATTACATTTTCTTCCCGACATCTGATGACAATTATCAACGATGTGTTGGATATGTCTAAGATAGAAGAAGGAAAACTCTCCGTAAACCACGAACCTTTTCAACTACAACAGTTGCTGGAACCGCTTGTAGCTACCATTTATGCCCAAGCAGAAGAGCAGGGATTGAAATTTGAATGTGGTATAAAAAACGTTCCGGAAGCAGTGTATATTGGGGATTGTATGCGTATCAACCAGATTCTCCTTAATCTCCTCTCCAATTCAATTAAATTCACTCCAAAAGGCGGTGTGGTTCATCTGGAAGTAAACCCAGCACCTGTTGTTGATGGAAAAACCCATCTCCAGTTCATAACCAAAGATACAGGGATTGGTATGAGCGATGAATACCTGAAACGTATATTTAAACCATTTGAGCAGGCCGACAGCGGCACTTCCCGAAAATATGGCGGAACAGGTCTTGGGATGGCTATTACTTATAATCTGGTTAAATTACTGGGCGGTTCCATACAGGTTGAAAGCAAACTGGGTGAAGGAACTACCTGTACGGTTGTTCTGCCTGTCGATGTACCAAACGAAGGAAAACATAAAAAATGGGAATGGGAGCCTCTCAAAGTGCTGGTTGCAGACCCCGATGAGGACAACTGTAATTATGCTTCCATGCTTCTGAATAGAATGGGTATTCATGCAGACTGTGTAAGTGAAGGACATGAGGCTTTACAGAGGGTGTTTAATGCCCACAAAGCATTACAGGATTATGATATCTGCATGATTGATTGGAAATTGTCAAATGTGGATGGTATAGAGGTAATACAATACTGTTCTGAATCACACGCAGGGGTAGTTTTTTGCTCTATGTAACCGGCTGTCTGGAAGAAGCCGGTATAATCCTCGTCCGTACAGCCTTTGATAAAGATGTGGCAGAAACGCTCATCATCTTTATCGACGATATAAATTCTTTCTACAATAGTCTGGATCAATGTGACCAGAACCTCCGGCTGCGCATCTTTTGCATACTCTGCAAAGGAGAGCAGCCTTTCTTTTGTCTGTTCCAGATCTCGAACAGCAACCATGCTGTTCTTTCTGCTTTCTTCCAGTTTGAATAGCATACGCTCCGTTTCACGCAGTTCCTCAGACATAACATGAATATCATCCTGAAGGTAACAACGGATGCTTTCATCTACCTCACGCATATTTCTGGTCTGGGCAACAATATCCGTCTGCAATTTTTCTCGTTTCTTTTTCAGGAGAGCATATTCCTGTGTAGTACTGGACTGTTCCAGAACTTCCTCGATCTTGATTTCAAGAATTTCCTTGAAGCGTTCACTATCCTCGTCAGACATATCGGAAAGCTGCTGTACGATAAATTCATCCAAAAGGACACCATCAACTGCTTTGAAATTACAAGTCTTTTTACGGTATCCTGGGCAAACATATTTGAAGCGTGGTTTCCCATTTGTCCAGCGGTCAGATTCAGAAATAACATTCAAACGCTTTCCACAGCAAGGACAGTGGATCAGTCCTGCCAACAGGGCATTGGTCTTGCGGTGCGGGCGGTTATACTTTTCAGCGATTGCATCCAATAATTCCTGTGTTTCAATCCAATGCTCGCTGGAAATGACCCCTTCATGTTTGCCTACGGCAATTATCCATTCGCTGATAGGCTTACTTTCAACTGTCTGCACGAACTTCGGAGAAATGAATGTGCTGTCACTATCCTCGAACTTCTCTTGGTCAGTTTTGTTATACGCAGATAATCCGTGCTGACCATCAAAATCAAGCAGATCACCGAACACATTTCCCTCATGGTCAATGAAATAATCGTAGCTGCGTCTGTCTGCTGTGCAGTAAATCGGATTTCGCAGAACAAGCCTTGTGGTGGATGCGTTAAATTCTGCACCGGATGGCGTTCTGTATCCTTCAAGATTCATCTGCTTGGCGGTTTTCTGAATACTGCGGTTTGTTCGGAACAATGTGTACAGTCGCTGAACCATTTTCTTTTCTTCGGGAATACTTACTAAGTAGCTGTATGCAGATTTTCCTTTCCCACTGCCTGTGGTTACTCTCTGGGTAGTAAATCCCATAGGGGTATTGCCACCAAGCCAGCGACCGTCTTTTGCCAGTTCCATCATGTTATCTGTAATTCGTTCAGTCAGGGTATCACGCTCAAACTCCGCAATTACCGCAAAGATTTGAATGAATATTTTTGAAAAGCCGGATGCTGTGTTGATGCCATTGGAGCAAATCAGCAGATCAACATTGTATTTTTCAAGAAAGTCCATCAGACGAAGCAGGTCGGTTGTTTTTCTCCCAACACGGTCTAACTTGTAGCAGACGATGGCTCTGATTTTCCCATCCTGCACATCACGCAACATTCGCTGAAAATCAGGACGGTCAGAGAAGTAACCACTCAGACCTTTATCCTCATACTCCATAAAGGTAAAGTCATCATCCAGTCGCAGCTCCTTTTTCGCATACTCTGCGCACTGCTTGAACTGGACACCGATACTGTCACCCTTGTTGGTGATACGGGACTTTCGTGCGTATATTGCAACACCTCTTGTGTCAACATCAATTCTTCTTGTTTTTCTCATGGATATTCACCTCCGAACTTATCATACTGCAAGACCTGTGATTTCCTCAAGTTTGTGGCCTGAGTCACGCACCATCTGAATCAGACAGTGCAAGGTCTCCGCATCGAATGAGCGAATTTCCTGAGCAACAAATTCGGCTCGTTTCTGCTGAAATCTTTCCATTACTTCTTCAAAATTTTTACCTTTGTGAATAATTGCGATCAAATACTTTCCTCCGTTTCTTCATTAGTCTGATTCTCACTTCCGACCAAATTGGGCGGAAGTGGAACAAACAAAAATGAGCTATTACACAGAGCGTCAAAAGTAAGCACAAGAAACTCTTGCACTTCTGACAGTTCCATGTAACAGCTCATACACCGAAGGATTGTATCCGTTCGTATAAGTCTGACTCAAATCGGGATCTATGCCCGTAAATAAATATATTCCAAAGAATATCTGCAAACTCTATTTAATTGTCTGTGCCTATTATACTTGACGGTCGATAAAAACACAAGTTTGTCAATAGGTGTCAAATATTTATTTTTCACTTCGGTGCAAATTGCGTCGAAGTGTTTTTTCTAAAAACGGATTTTTACTTCTGGACAATTCGTCCAGAAGTATCATCTGTAAAAACGTTCAGAATGAACGAGCAGCCATCATCGCAAGATGATGTTCGAAGGGGATTGGGGATGTTGCCCCAACGAGCAATTTTCGAAAAAGCATCCGAAGGTGATTTGGCGAAAATGAGTGAACCTGTACAGGTTTACACTGCTTGCCAATTTGTGAAGGGTCCAAATATGGCTCTAAATTATTTCCAACTTGGGAATAATTCCGCTGCAACACCTGTGGCCAATTCATCCACAAGCTGAAATCCACTTTTTCCATTTTCGAACTTGTGACCAACTTGGGCACAAGTGATTTTGAAAAATCCTTCGATACGGTTTGTTCCCAATTTGGGAACAAGCGAAATACCAGATACTGCACCTCTCGCCAAATTGGCGAGAAGTTGCCTCGTACAATCGTTGCACTAAGTCAGCAGAGAGAATTACTATACTTAACTTCTACGCAAATTGAATAGAAGTCATTTTTTATTCCCGACGAGTTGTCGGAGATTCCACTTCCCGACAATTTGTCGGGAAGTTGTTCTGCAACTTCAGACCAACTTGGTCCGAAGTGATACGAAGAAACACAAATTGGCAAGCAGGGCAAAGTGGTACCACTTTGCGCATTTTGCAGATTTCCCTCTGGAACAATCTACGCAAAATTACTTGACAGGGCAAACCTCCCTGTGACCGAACAATATCTGTGATATTGGCAGCACGATTTTTCAATCGTTACAGAAAAAGAACTTCGTCCCAAATTGAGACGAAGTTCCGTTACGATTTATCCCGAAATCCCATGCTGATTACTTATAATCTCATTGATGAGTCTCTCTAATCGTTTTTCTCTGACCGACTTTTTCAACTCACATTCCCAAACAACAATTACATTCCATCCTTGCAAACGGAGCAAATCGTGATTAGCTATATCTCTCTCCACATTTCGGGTTATTTTGGGAATCCAATAATCTTGATTAGACGACGGCCACACAAATCGAGGGCAATCATGCTTATGCCAGAAACAACCGTTTACAAAAATTACGGCTTTGTATTTAGGCAAAACAATGTCTGGACATCCCGGAAGCTTTCTAACATTTTTTCTATACCTAAATCCTTTGGAAAATAGATATTTGCGCACTAAGTCTTCTGGTTTATTATCCTTGCTTCGGATTCTGGACATATTATAACTTCGCTGATCTTTTGAGTGATTATCTGCCACCGTTCTCCACCTGTGTTTCCAATCCCTGATTCAATAGTTTTGCAAGTTTCTTTGCGATTGACTTTGCCATAATTGGCGGAACTGCATTTCCTACTTGTTGATACTGTTGATCCTTAGATCCGCAGAAAACAAAACTATCTGGAAATGTCTGTAATCGAGCAGCTTCACGAATACTTATAGCTCTATCTTTTTCGGGATGAATCCACATAGATTTTCTAACATTAACAACAGTTCCACTCGGTTCATCGTAATTCAATCTAAGATAGATCGTATTCTGTGTTCGTGAAGCATCTGTGTAGGTATTGGTTTTCATTGACTCATCAAGAGAATGAAAATTCTGGCCTTGCTTCAGTGCACGGAAACGTTCCATTGCTGTCTCCGTAGTTTTGGTGATGATATGATTATGCAGAATATCACTATCTCTTAAGGAAGTTCCTAACTCACCCAATTTCACTTTAGCTAACGCAATACCTGTATCCGCAGAGATATCAGTTACCGGTTCAACATCCGCTAAATCTGCAATTGCGTCACGAACAGTTCTGTACTCATCCTCATCAAATCGTCCTCTGGGTAAAGCAACCTTTGTCGAAATATATCGCTTAATACCCATAACGACAAATCTCATTCTTTTCTGAGGCGCACCATAGTTTGCAGCACACAATACATCGCTGGTAATGATATACCCATTTTCATCGGAGCTGAGAATTGCTTTTAAATAATCATAAACGGCGAAAGAGCGTATTTTGGCAACAATATCACCTTTGAAATTATACTCGTCCACTACAATATTGTTCTCGAAGATTTCTTTTGCTTTGCTCACCATTCTCTGAATCATAATTGCCGATTCGATATTCTTCAGAATTTCGCCAGCATCTATGCTTCCATCATAATAATCCTTAATAGCAGTAAATGCCTTTTTACTCTGTTCATTAACAAAAGAATTCGTTTCGAGAATAACATATTCCTCCGCATATTTGAGCAGTTTGGCTTTATGCTTCTTTAGCGCATCCACCATCTTCTGCGGATTCTTTGCAGCCTTATATATGACATTCAGCGCCGCATAATGTTCTTCTGGCCATAAAGAAGCCGTTACCTGATCAAGATTTTGTATTATCTCTAAAGCCCCATCAAAAACGTACTTTTCTTCGAGAAGTACCAAATCTACCGTTTTTACTGGCACATGATACCTTTCAATCAATTCTTCATCCCCAGCTTCCATGTAGAATCTATGTACTTCTGAACGAAGCATACTAACGTTCTCCATAACAAATGCCTTGGGCTGAAGCTCTATGACAGCCCTAATATACTGTTTTACAAGCATATTATTTTTGCTGATTGCGTGATTTTTCTGCCTGTTTGCATTAGAGAACCCCTGACAAGGGGGGCCACCAATAACAATATCTATTTCGCCATACTTCTCTCGAATCGCAGCATAATCCGCAGCACATACGTCTCCTTGCACATCCACAGCAGGATGATTTCGGCGATATGTGTCTTGCATATTTTTATTATTTTCAAACGCAACTTTTATATCATATTTCTGCGTTTGCATAAAACCTAAACTCAAGCCGCCGGCACCTGCAAACAGATCGACGACACTATATTTATCCATGTTTATCCTCTCCCTCATGCCTTAAATCCATTTGATTTAGCTTCCTCCAGCAAGGCAAGCAACTGGACACTTTGATATGCACTTGGGAATTGAGCAGGAATTCGCATTGCATACTTTAGTGCTTTCAACTGGTCAGCAGTAGTTTTTATTCTCTTTGCAGTTACAAACTCACTGACTGCCTTCCAATAATCCGCACCAAGATCCAATACTGTCTTCTGTGCTTCCACATCAGATATTAGTTTTTGGTCTTTCTTTGCATCTCTATCGGCAGCCTTTGTTTCATCCTTGCTGAGAAGTACAAGACGTAATTCATCAGCAAGTTTTATATTACATCGTTTAACACTTTCCCAGCAAGCATCTCGCTTACACCACTGTGTTACGTTAATTGTTCCTCTGTTCGGATCCGTGATTGTATCAAACACATATTTTGTTATTTTTACAAGCTCATTAGTCACAGCATCAGGCACTTGCTGTCTGTTCCAAATTAGCTGCAAGTCTAAATCCATACCCTTAAACTGCTGTAAAATCAGTCTATGAAGCAAAGCAATGGAGTAAGTAACAATATTTGCTCTATAGCCTTGTTCAAACCACGGCTGGTGTGAAACTACCCACTCCGTATGTTTAAATAGAATCACCAGAGCTACGGAATCCTTGAAATATTTATCATTGAATTGAACATCAGATTTACCCCAGCTCTCATCAATAATTTCTGCAAATCTCATAAAGTTTGTCTGCGCACCTTTACTTACTACATGAGGAATGCCTAACCAAGAATTTCTCACTTTTGCTAAGTCGGTTTTTGTAATAACCTGTTTCTTTGGATGCTGTGCAGCAAACTTGTCTTTCTGAGATTTTGTCATGTGCATCTGAGCTTGAATATATTGCCCACGAGCACGTTCATAAAACCATTTTGTTTCGTATTGCGCCCCGCCTGACGCAGGAGCAAAAACTCTTCGTGAAATCTGCTCCATACGGATATGGAATGGATGTGTTGCAAAGAAATCCGCATCACTTACTTTGTTCTGACTATTAGATGAACGAGAAATATTTCTAATTAACTCGCTTGCTTTATCTGCATCTGAATCGACTTCAGTAAGCTTCATCTGTACATAAATCTGGCTTAAATCTGCACCATCCTTATAACGAGCATTTGATAGAGAAGCTGTTGTTTGACCGCCGTTGATAATCTGAAAGTCTCTTGCGTAAGTGATAACTCTGCCATCTTCAGTGGATTCAATTTGCAAGTCCATCGCAGTAGCAGATACACCGTTATTGTAAGCAAAGAAATTCTGTGGGATTCTTAAAATCGTTTCACGAATCTTCTTATTAACGGCAACTTTGGTCGACAGGAAGGAGCGAACATTGCCTTCAAGCAATTGGCTTCCATAGTAGTCATAAATATCGGCAAGTGTGGATCCTGGAATAATACACAGATAGCTTTTGTAATCATCTGTATTGGCACTGCTGGCTTCAATACATGGGATACCCTTTCCGCCTGTGTATGCCTTGAAATCAATTTCAATATCTTGACGTCCCAAATCAGAGAAGCATACTCTAAAAATTCTATCAATATCCCATATCTGACATTCGACAGGAATACCATTAAATTCACGAGCATCGATTTCACTGATACGATTACTCATAAAGCCATCGGTCAACAGAATAAGACGATACTTTCTGATTTTATCTTTGTATAAACGCAGTAACTCAATTAAATCCGCTGCTGGTGTACTTGGCTCAATTGATCGGTAAAGCTTGCTTCCATATGCTTCTTCGATAAAATACATGAGTCTATCAAAGAATGCAGATGCCACAGAGCGAGTTAAAGTATCACGATTTTCATCTCCAGTGTAATCTGCTATCACCAAGTTGAACGTCATGTCGAACTCATCCAGTACATAACCATCAACTCGAATTCTGCGATTGTTTTTACCCGTTCCCAAATAGAATGCAGGTGTGAAATCGGACAGAACTTCAGCATTCACAAGATATGCCGATGCAACTTCTACAAAAGCAGCGTTAGATCCTGCTCCTTCCGTAGCAGCAGTTGCTTTGATTTCTTCCAGAAAATCTTTGTGAAAGTCATGTACATCCATTTTTCGTCCTCCTAACCCCTATGAGCATCAATAGCTGTAAGACTCAACTCATATCGGGCATTTGCAATCTCTGCAGGAATATTGTTTCGTATTAGTCGTGGAAATGTAGAATCCACTATATAAGTTCTTTTTTCAGCCAAACGATAACGATATGATTCGTAATGTTCGGCATCTTTATCAAAATAACCGTTCTTAGCTAATTTACATGAAAGCTCATCATAATATTGTACAGATAACAAAACTTTAACTCTTGCAGCCATTTCAGGCAAGGAGATTGTTAGCTGCCCTTTTGAAGAAGTCTTGTCCATGAAATAAACAATCAAGTGTCCATTATCCGAGCAATCGAGTTGCTGAATCGAAGATATTGTGACAGCATCAGAAGCGATAGATGTAGCTTTAATCTCTGACCACGTGTTTTCAAATATGAAATCTTGGTCACTTCCTTCCGGCCCAACCCACGCTTTGAGAGCCGTTGCTTCGCCAATAGTATTGATCTGTTCTTCGAGATACAACAGTTCTCCGATAAGCCCCTTTTGAGAAGACGATGACAGTAATCCTGCACTTGCTTGCTGAAGTAATCTCATCCAACTTTTATATTGAACAACGATTTTTTCTACGGGTTTGGAAGATGCTTTTGATGCGTCAATCAGATCCCAGCAAAGTTTTACAAACAGTTCGTCAAGAGAAGCATAATTCAGCGTGAATCTCAAAGCGTATTCACCCATAGTTGTTTGAACGCATTCTGCTAAAATAGCTTTTGAAGATGGAATCCTATCAACCTTTCCTGTATTCAAAACCATAAAGCACTTTCTTTCTCCATTTACATATCCGATATGGAATGACAAAGGATGGTCTCCTGATACAAGCAAAAAGCCACCCGTAAATGGAGATATATTGTTCCATTTATTATGTAATTCCTTAATCGATATCATCGTCATCATCCTCGTCTGTGATATCAACCCAATTTCTGAGTTCATTCACATTTACCATATAATTTGCTTGCCTATTACGTCCGTCATTGGGGAAACCAAGACCCAGTGCAAACAGAATTTCAGGATCATTCTCTTTCCTGTTTTCGATAGGCGTAGTGTTTTTTAATATGTGAACCAACGCTATCGGATTGCGATCTTTTATCAGGTAGGTTCTATCCGTAATTCTCTCGTTATCTTTCCTCAACTGACGAATTGTATCTTCATCCAAACCGATTTTAGAACATCCACCAGTACCAACTCTTACGTGATGTCCATTGACACGAAGTAAATTGGCAATAGAGGCATCCCATTCGAGTTTACGCCCCTCAGGAACAATATCAATAGTTCTATCAATCAGATCAACGGGTACCGTATTTTCCGTCTGCGAACCCTGCGGTATTGCAACATCCCAACATTCAAGGGCACCATCATCATTACTGATATAGTCAGCAAGTGCAACCGGCTGGAAATTCAAATTCCACGGATGAGTTGTAAAGTTACGAACCAACTCGACAATCAGTTTCTTAGGAACATTCTTCCAAATATACGCTTTTGTAAAACTATCATATTCAACGGTTGGAATACGTTCATCGGTTGCCAAAGATTTTAAGAAAGAACGACATAATGCTTCGTTTTCAGCAACAGTAGCCTTATCACCTTTCAAGCGAGGTGTTTCAATCATTCTTCCTGAAACAGTAATAGGTCGTGATACTGCTGTTGCAGAACGCATTTTGTTTCTGGCAGTAATAAGCAACGCTCCAGGCGCTTGCCTTACCTTTAAGCCAAATTGTTCTGGCGTTTGATTCTGACGCTTCATTTTTTTGAGTTCTTCTTTCAACTCATTAACTGCATCAGTAATATATCCATACCAATCGATAGCATCTTCTACCATCCACACCTTGAATAAATCATCGTAATTTGGTCTGTATCCAAACCAACGTCCCATCTGCAGCAGAGTATCGTACATCATGGTGTTGCGATAAAAGTAGCTTACGCAAAGGCCTTCCAAGGTTAAACCTCTGGAAAGGCTATTGCCTCCGACAGCAATAACTCGCATACCGGTCTTTTTGTATTCATAGTAATTCAGTGAAGATGCTCCATGCTGCTGATTGACAGACCTCACTTCAATGCGTCGTGCTGCTTTGAAAAGAAATTCTTTTAAGAAATCGGCCCACTCTATTCCAGTCAGTGAAGTTAAGTCATACTTATCCCACACCATGCTGAGCATAGCAATGGAAGAAATCTGCATTGCCTGATCTAAAGGGAGCTGGGCATAGTTTTCAAGATCAGATTTAATTTGCGAAACAAATGTTTCAATCAAGTCAGCCGTAACATTTTGCACTTTCGTAAAGCGGCTGACATTCACGAGCATAGAACGATGTTCAGTGTTATCTTTTCTCAAATCGGAAATACCCGTTACAAGAATGAAATAACGAATTGCTTCTCGCATACTTGCAGGCAAATCATATAGTTCATCTGCCAATTCCTTTTTATGCTTAAACATATAAAAGCTTTCTTGTTCTTCATTCTCGATAGGAATTATAGAAGAACCATACTGGCCTTCAATTCTCCATGAACCACCTTCACTCTCCCAATCATCAGCATCGCCATTGCCAAATATCTTATCTGCACCAATATATAATTCTGGTGTAGGCAAAACCGTCAAGAAATCTTTTGGAAACAAATTTCTTGTATTACTATCAGCGTCGGGTTCAATGAAAATATTCGCAAATGGGGTGGCTGTAATTCCCAAATAGGAGGCTTGCTTAAAGCAATCCAAAATATTACAAATTGCTTGGTTGATCGCAGTCGGATCTTTTTCTTCTGAATTAGTGTTCACAGATGCATTATCTGCTTCATCATCAATCAGCAGCAATGGAAGATCAATCATTCCTGTTTCGTGGTCTGCATTATTTTCTACTAACCATTTATACAAATTGTTAAGAACACTTTTGTTTTTCTTTACAACAAACAAGGCTGTACCGCTTATTGTTCTGAGACTCAATCCTAATGCACGCAGTGTTGCTTTATTAAAATCTGTAGCAACCGATGTAAAACACGCAATACGTTTATCTGGATTATGCGGGGGAATTGTACCTACACCAACAGGCGTATTCTTAATCTCTTGAGCAGCTTTTTTATCAAGAGTATATTTGCTCTCAACTCCGACAAATTCTGCGTCTAATCTCTCCTGAGTCTGTACACGGAGGTTTTCCATCATACCCGCAAGTACTATAATTACTCTATATCCTGCATCCGCAGCTTTATTGCAGATTGCGGTATATGTCGCTGTTTTGCCTGACTGAACATCACCCAGTAACAGACCACGCCTTTGAAAAGGATGGGTTGGGTCTTTAGGATTTCCCAAATCATCCATAATGCCATTCGTTGTCTCGTGAAGCCTGTTTACAACTTCAATACCCCAATGTTTATTATTCTTCAGATAATTCTTATATCTGTTCCAATAGAACCCATCATTTTCCTGAACAAAATACCACGACTGGTGTGCAGAATCACGACCACGCAGTGTAATTGCCACTCCAATGGAATGGAGAATATTTGAGGATAGTGTAATTTTAATTTGAGCAAATTCCTCATCAGTGACAGGATAAATAGCAGAAAATGCCGTACGGATCGTTTCTGCCTCTGTATGTATATCCTCAATAGTAGGCAATTCATCACCGAACTTACTGTTAATCATGCTTGTAACAGTGTTCACGATATATTTCATATTATCAGTCATTGAATTCACCTCGTTGCATAGCATCATTTATTTCATCAATAAAAGCTGAAAATGGCTCCGTTTGGATAAGTGTATTTATCATAGCAGTCCTAATATCTCCCGCAGAATAAGGTGCAACGAGCTGTTTTAATACACTGATAATTTCAGAACTTTTCGTTTCGCTTTCGTTTGATAATTTTTCATCGTTAGTTAAATCTATGTATAGCGAGTTCAGCGGCAAAGACATAGCTATTTGTTTGAGAAGCAGCTCGATTTTAGGTCTGATTCCCGGATATTCTTCAACGAGGGCATCAATCATAGGATGATCAGGATTAACCTCATAAACGATACTCCCATCTCTGGTCGTTAATCTGTTCCAAACATGAACCACTTGATCACTGACCTCTTTTTTTCCTCTATATGTCCAAGTGCGCTTACTGCCTTCCGATATCTTTTCGATAACGACAGACAGATTCTTTCTGACCTCTTCTGGTGGTGTAGCTGTAGATTTCTTAATATCCAAAGTCCACAAGTCATCCAGTGAATTAGGAATATCAACCTGGACTCTCGCCAACTTTGACAAATCACCCTGTCTCATCAATCGGAACCATGTTCCCCATATGAGAAGACGTTTGTTTCTATACACATAAAATCCTTGCTGTTTTCTCAACCCCTCTTTGCCGCCCAACGCAACTAATTCTTTTTTGGTCAGTTTTGATGTGTGAGGTAAAATGTACGGTTTCACTTTAACTTTTTCACCACGCACAACAATGGTTTCTTCATCCATTAGCTGTGTACTTTTCTTGATTAAGAAAGGATCTTGAGGAACAATGCTCAAATCGTTCATTCTAATATCCGTTTTCTTTAATCCTGGTTCTCCGCTCAAGTAACGATGAAACACCAAAGAAAGGTGGTCACGAATCAGATTCATCTTTCTTGTAAATGCTGCAGCAATATCGTTTTCACCTATTCCAAACTTATCTAAATCTTGCCAAACAACAAGAGTACCATTAAGATAGCTATTTAACTTATCCCAGTTAGGAAAATCCTTAACTTCACTCTCATCAAGCACTATTAATGACCATGACTCTGCCTGCTTAATATGATTGAGGTTCCATTGTGCCCCTGCAACCGTACCATTTTGCTTGCTTATTACTGTCAATATTCTGCATTGGGATAAGGACGCCGTTTTCATTCCCAATCCATATCTGCCAAGATCAGATTCTTCTCTTGTGTCCAATGGGCTACGGCTGCCATACTGCATAGCAGAGATAAGTTCCGCTTCTGACATACCGTGACCATCATCAAGGATTGAAATATATGATTGCCCTATAGGAAAAAAATCAATATCAATCCGGGCAGCGTTGGCAGCGATACTGTTATCGATAATATCTGCAATAGCAGCTTCTATGGAATAGCCAATTGCTCGAGTAGATTCCATGAGCGTTGGCGCATACGGCGGCATATCTGCGTATCTCATTTTTATTCCTCCGTTATTTTTCTTTCAATTCTGCTATCACAGAACTTACTGTCTTAATCCAAATTTACTTCTACAATTTCTCCAATGTCGCATCGTAAAACTTGGCATATTCTTACCAAAACTTCTAAAGATACCATTTCATTCTTGCCGAGCCGGGCAATTGTATTTGGACTCATTTTAGCTGCTTTTCCAAGATCGCTTTTGTTCATACCATGATCGATTAAGAGCTTCCACAATTTATTATAACTCACAGACATATTCGGTCTCCTCCCATCGGAATGTATTGCTACAAACAGCGGCAGCAATAGATTACAAAAACTCTATTTTACATTATAACTCATTTTCCGACAAAAACCAATACTACATCTTGGTGTTCCAGTAGATTATCAATTCATTACAATAGGAAAACTATCATATTTATCCTGTGAGCTTATTGGTTTTTCAAAACAACTCATCACAAATTGGCAAACAGTGCAAACTGATACCAGTTTACTATTTTTCTCATTTCTCTCTGTGAGTCATTTCGCAAAATTTGCTTGTTGGTGCAGCATCCCCAAAACCCTTCGAGTTGCAACACTTGTTGTACGCTACTCGTTCATTCTGAACGTTTTATACAATCTAAGAATGCCACGACTGTCAGACTATAGCGTCGAACAATCGTGGCACATTTTCATTCTACAGGTTCGGCACTTTCAGCCATCTTAATGATTTCAGAGTCAGGCATTTTGCTCGGAGTATACTCCAAAACATAAGTCATTTCTCGATCACAGGTCCAACACAGATATGCGGTGTCATCTTTTTTATAGAGCGCACCATACCAGTCTTGAATCATCATTTCTTCACAACTGTCCATCATGTCAACGGTGAAAAGCACATTCAGAGCGTCGGTATTCAATCCGGTAACGGAGGACCGAGCGCCAGCTTCGCCGTATGTAGTTTTCAAAATTCTATAATAGATATTATTGTCCTTGTCTGTTTCGTGACCATAGGTAATAGTGGCAACAAGTTCCGTTTTAGAAACCTGCTTAATATCTTCTCCCAGAACTTCTTCTGCGGCTTTCTCAAAACGCTCCAGAAATTCTTCCGGGTTCATTTCTTTTTCTTTCTGAGATGTCAAGGCGAAGATAGCTCCAACTGCAACGACAGCGATTACTAAGACAATAAAAAATGTTTTCTTTCTGTTCATGGTCATTCTTCTTGGAAATAGCGTGTAGAGATCAATGGGTTACATCGGACAAATTAACGATATTGGCATTTGCTTTCTTTGCATACTGCATTGTTTGATAAGCACCGCCTGACTTGTGTTCCACGCAAAAAACAACTAAATCCGAACGGTCAACCATGAAACGATTTCTGATTTGATGGGCAGACTTAAAATGATGCTCTGCGGCTTCTGTGCAGATTTCCACCTCATCGTAATACTCATGGAACGATTGCTCATTGTTGCGATATTCCGCAGTTGTATAGGGCAAAACCAGAACAAGTTCGCTGTTGTCATCACGGACAGTTCGCTTACATCTGCGGACAGTTGAAGCGACAATCTGATCAAACTCTCCGTCACGACCAACAAGGAACTCTACATATTCTTTGGATATAAGGAGTTCCTGGATTATCTCTTGCAGACGTTGCTCGATTACAAATACATTGTCTATTTGTCTATGCCCAAAGAAACTGACAGTAAAGACCTTCATTTCATTCGCTCCTTTAGGCTCATCTATCTTTAGTTGCGTATATCGTTAAAATTATACGATACAAATGATTAAATTGCAACGATTCATCGAAGTATAATTTACGAAGAATACAAGCATAGGGGTGAGTGTAGTGAAAGATATTCTTGCAGCCATAACCACATATCGAGAAGAGCGAGGCTGGACGGAGTATCAGCTTGCGGAACACTCTGGCTTGCCCCAATCCACCATATCTTCTTGGTATCGTAAGAATATGGTGCCAACAATCCCTTCTCTTGAGAAAATATGCGTCGCATTTGGCATTACATTGTCTCAGCTGTTTGCAGAAGGAGATACTACGGTTTCTCTGACAGAATCCCAGCAGAAACTCCTTGATCGTTGGGCAAGACTGAGTGAAGAACAACAGGCTGTTGTCTTTGCCTTAATTGATAAAATGTAACACATACCATGACTGTCACAATGCAAGTGGCAGCCATGGTTTTCTTTTTTCTAAATCAATATTTTTTCTGTCCTGTCCCATCCAATCCTAAACAGAAAGGAAAGGATTAGTATCACTATAATCACTATAATCACTATTATTAATATCAGTATTATTACATTGTGATTTTCACAGTTCTTGAATTGTGAAAATCACAATTCTGGAATTGTCAAAAACACAATTCAAGAGTTGTGACTCCACATAGCAAAAGGCTGACCAAATCAATCGTCCAGCCTTTGCTATAAATCATTTGCTTCAGTTGTAAATCAGCTCTGCGACCACTAATTCCTCTGCCTGCGCTTTCAGACTATTCATGTGTGCTACCCATGCAAGCTGCTGTGTTGCTTTATCTGGTGCCGGATTTTTCGCCAACAATTCCTTCATCAGCAAATCCATTCGCTTCTCACAGGTCTGCTGTACTTCCCACAGATGAGGAAACAGCGTTTCTGTCAAAACCATGTCACTAAAAAGCATCGGTTTGTTTTGCTCTAAGAATGCTCTGCGCATCCTGCCATATTTACCAAGGGTCTGAGTTCCTGTGTGTGCCAATCTGATGTCAGGGATGTAGTAATCGCTGTATTGGGTGTAAGTTATTTTCTGAACCATAATAGTACCTCCAATCGATCATCTGTTTTCACTTTGATTGTAGCTTATGCTGCGAAAAAAGTGAATGATGTGGATGGGTACGGGTTAGAGTATCAACCATTCTCTGATATACCTTTCTGGACGGCCTACGATGCCCGGATTCGAGCTTATAGTAATAACTTGGGATAACTCCTATATGCTCCGCAAACGCCCTCTGAGACATTCCTACGCTCACACGAATATTCTTTAATGCTTCGCTATATGGAGCGGCCAGGAATACTGCAAAATCGTCATACAAAAGGTCTGCATTTACATCCAACGCATCCGCAAGATCATTGGCCACATCAAACGGGATCGGGTGCTTATTTTGTTCATACATCAGGATAGTTGCGGGTACAACAGCTATTTGCTCTGCAAGCTGTCTGGTTGTTAGAGACTTTCTCTGTCTGTAATACCTCAGATTGTCACCGGGCAGATTACTTGTGGGCTTTTCCTCAAAAGGTATCGTAATATGGAGCAAAAGCCTACCTTGGTAAAATTGACACAACGATGTGTGATTGAAAATACCATTGCAAATACGCTGTATTCGCGAAAAAATTGGTCCGAAGAAACCAGACATTATAATCTCTACCTACAATTGGGCTGAAATTGAGGACAAAGCAAGGTCAGACGGAGCAAATGCGTTTATCTTAAAACCGTTGTTTGAATCAAGCCTTTATGACATATTAGTATCGCTGACAAAGAATATACTTGGGCAGGAGCCAGAACAGATATCTCAGTTCATTCCTCCGGAATTTCCGGGCAGACATTTTCTGCTGGTAGAAGATAATATACTAAACAGAGAAATTGCCATGGAAATCCTTAAGGTGACTGGTGCCGAGATAGACTGTGCTGAAAATGGAAAAGAGGCGCTGGATATATTCCTTGCATCCCCTGGTGGCTATTACGATTTAATTTTAATGGATATACAAATGCCTGTTATAGACGGTTATGAAGCAACAAAACAATTGCGTGCCAGTAGCCATCCTGATGCTGAACGTGTGCCTGTCATAGCAATGACAGCTAATGCATTTAAAGAGGATGTGGAACATGCATTGGCTGCCGGGATGAATGGACATTTGGCAAAGCCCATTAATGTGGAAATCTTTTATGATACATTAGTATCAAAGCTGAGGTAGACAAAAGTATGATTGTCTACCTTTGAAAGAATCTCATTTAAGCTATACCAAGAGAAAAGGCGGACAGGTGAAAAATAGTTGAGATAAAAAGGAAATACAATCTATCATAATGAGTAATTATTTACTTGGCCGTCGCTAACGTGGCGGTCATTTTTCGTTTCAATGTTTACAGACCTTGCTGTCTGTAAAATCGGAACCCAGTACTCTATTTTGCTTTTCCCTTCTTCACCCACTTCCTCACCATGCTTTGCAAAAACATATGTTGCGGATTCATTTAACTGACAAGTCAATTGCGGAAACCCTATTTAATAAATGTTATCGGCAACTGGCTCTAAACTGTCTTGGCATTTTAGCCCCGAAATGAAACACTACATATTCGCTGGCAGGCATTTCTTTTATTATCATTCCTTAATCTCCGCCATATAATCCATCAAACCTGCACAATATATACAATAAAAAACCACCATAAATCCATATTCTTTACAACGATTTGTTGTCAAAAATAAATATAACCTTGTTTTACTGTTGTTAAAAAAGAATATATAATGATATCAGAAAATAAAAAGCATGCTGAATATTTTAAATGAAACAGAAGGAGGTTCAATATGACCAAAATAACAGAAGAGATGGTTAGATCATATTTTCCCCAATTATCAGAGATAAAAAATCAGGAATATGCAAAAAAGGCAGCTGAAATCTGGGTGGAAGCATTTGAAAACAGCTCATGGGAAGATATAGCGGACGCGCAGTTTGCAACCCGTGCTCCTGGGGTGGCACTGGTGAAGCATACGGAAAGTGTTACAGCGAATGCGCTTATGATTGCGCGAAATACCGTTGAAAAATATGGTTATGAGATTGATACTGATATTTTAATCCTTGCTGCGGTTTTGCATGATGTATGTAAGCTTGAAGAAATGGAGATGGGTGACCAGGGAAGCAAAACGAGCAGGAAGAGCAGTCTGGGTAAGATTTACCAGCATGGATTTTTGAGCGGTTATTATACACAAAAATACGGGCTTCCTAATGAGGTTACAGGGCTGGTGGTTGCTCATTCCGGACAGTCAAAGGTGATTCCCAGATCAATTGAAGGAATGATTTTATATTATGCGGATATGATGGATGCGGATATCCATTTTGTTCAGGCAGGAACAACACTTTGCCTGGAAACGCATTGATAAAGGAGGAGAAGGAAATGGCAGTTGGAAATCGTGTTTTTTTAAAGAGAAATTTACCGGATAACTATTTAGTAGAAGAATTCAGCAAATTACCGGCAGCAAATGTAGCAGATTGTATGGGACGGTTATGCGGCATGAATCCCAGTATCAGACTGATGTCAAACCCGTCTGAAGCAATTATGTGCGGTGTGGCTTTAACGGTGAAGGCAAGGCCTGGTGACAATATGATGCTTCATAAGGCAATGAATATGTCTATGCCGGGCGATGTGATTGTTGTTTCCAACGAGGGCGAGCGGAGCCGGGCGATTATGGGAGAAATCATGTATAATTACATGCAGGGTTTCAAAAAAATTGCCGGAATTGTGATTGATGGGCCGATTCGGGATATTGATGTGATTTCAAAAGGGCATCTGCCGATTTATGCAACTGGAACGAATCCGGCCGGCCCTTATAAAGAAGGTCCTGGCGAGGTAAATGTTCCGATTGCGTGCGGCAGCATTACTGTAAACCCCGGAGATATTATTCTGGGCGATAAAGACGGCGTAATCGTTATTCCGAGACAGGATGCGGCAGAGATTCTTGAAAAAGCCAGGACACTCTCAGCGGCAGATAAACAGAAAGCGGAGAATTCTGCAAAAGGGACTGTGAACCGCCAGTGGGTAGAAGATTTGATGGAAAAGAAAAATGTAGAGATTATAGATGACGTTTATAACTGCTAAAAGAGGAGGAGAAACAGATGAAAAATCGTCTGGTAAAAATGATACCGGTAGTTTTGTTTCCGCTCCTGACATGGCTTATCTCTGCTCCCGCAGGCCTGGAGACAGAGACCTGGCATATGTTCGGTCTGTGTCTGTCCCTGCTGTGCGGATTGATTTTGAAACCTTTTTCAGAGCCGGTAATCAGCCTGATTGTATTGGGACTTGGGGCCTGCTTTGTTGAAAAACCAGCTGTTTTGTACAGCGGATATGCTGCCCAGGGAGTTTGGTTTTTGCTTGCAGTGCTTCTTGCCTGTGGGGCGTTTAAGAAAACCGGATTAGGAAAACGTCTTGCATACATATTGCTTTCCAAATTTGGGGGAACCAAATTCGGAAGATCCTCTCTGGGTCTTGGATATGTCATGATGCTTTGTGATTTAATACTGAGTCCGGCCACCGGGTCCAATACGTCCCGTTCTGCCATTGTATTTCCTATTTTCCGGGGCGTCTCAGAGTCACTGGGTTCTTATCCGGACAAGGATCCGCAAAAGCTGGGAGGATATCTGGAGCTGCTGGAACATGTAGTTGCCATGTCCACAGCAGTATTGTTTCTGACAGGAATGGCATCCAATGCAGTGATTGCCTCAACCATTAAAGACATTGCCGGAGTGGAATTGACATGGATGCTGTGGTTTAAGGCGGCATTGGTGCCGGGACTGATTGTTTTGTTTTTGTGCCCGCTGGTTGTGTATAAGCTCTATCCGCCCCAGATGAAAGATTTGGGAGATATTAAACCCTTTGTTGTCAGTAAAATGCAGGAAATGGGCGCAATGAAAAAAGACGAGAAAATTCTGCTGGCATTATTTATCATGGCGATTCTGGGATGGATGCTCGGGGGAAAAATTGGAATCAGTATGTATGTGGTTGCATTTGCTTTTCTGGCATTGGAGCTGCTGCTTGGGGTCATGGATTGGAATGACTTGATGGCGGAAAAGGGTGCATGGAACATGTACATATGGTACGGTGCATTTTTCAGTATATCCGGCGCAATTAATGAAGGAGGATTTTATTCCTGGCTGTCTGGCCAGATACAAAATTATCTGGATCTCTCAGCTGTGAATGGAATGGCTGTATTAGTGATTCTGCTGTTAATAAGTTTTGTTACAAAGTACTTCTTCGTGTCCAATGCAGCCTATATCGCCTCTATTTACCCGGTTATTTTGACATTGGCGGCATCCACAAATGTAAATATAATGGCATTGTCTTTGATGCTGGCGTTTTTCGGCGGATATGGCGCGCTTTTGTGCAACTACGGAAACGGTGCAAGTATCTATATTTTTGGAAATGGTTATGTGAGCCAGAAAGACTGGTATCTGAAAGGAACCATTTTATTAGCTATGATTTTTGCGGTATTCCTTATTATCGGACTTCCGTATTGGAAAATCATGGGCATTTGCTAAGAATAATGAAGAATCATGAAATGAGAGGAAGAAATTATGGGTTGGAAAATTCTTTTACCACAGGAATTAAAAAAAGATGCACGCGATTTGCTGGAAAGCCATGGACATACGTTGATTGACGGCCGCGGATTTGAAACGGAAGATGTAATTGCGGACATGAAGGAGCATAAGCCGGACGCCATTATCGTACGAATTACGAAAATGCCCAGAGCTGTATTTGAAGCAGCTGCACCGAATCTCAAAGTTCTGGTACGCCATGGGGCCGGATATGACGCTGTGGACTTAAAAGCGGCAGCGGATTATGGAGTGAAATGCCTTTACGCTCCGGTTGCGAACAGCACATCAGTTGCGGAGACAGCTCTTATGCTGATGCTGTATATGAGCAGAAATGTAACACGTCTTCGCGATATGTTAACAGTGGATTTTTACGATGCAAAACTGAAAACATATATGACTACGCTGAACGGAAAGACTGTTGGTTTGATTGGATGTGGAAATATCGGAAGCCGCACGGCGAAACGCTGCCTGGCAATGGAGATGAATGTGCTTTGCTATGATCCATATAAGCCGGCATGTGATTTCCCGGAGGGGGTTGAAGTGGTCAGAGATATAGAACGCATTTTCAGAGAAAGTGATTATGTATCTTTACATACGCCAAATACCTCTGTTACAAGAAATATGATTAATAAAGAAACACTCTCGATGATGAAGCCCACCGCATTCCTGATTAATACAGCAAGAGGCGCGGTGGTCAATGAACAGGATTTATATGAGGCCTGTAAGAATCATGTAATAGCAGGCGCTGCGCTGGACGCTGTTGTGCACGAACCCATTCTTCCGGATATGCCGCTGATCACTCTGGATAATGTGCTGATTACTCCGCATGTTGGCGGCAATACGGTGGAAGCGGCAATGCGGGCTTCTTACATGGCTGCAATGGGAATTGTGGAGATGTATGAAGGAAAAGAGCCAACCTGGCCTATACCGGATATTGATTATGAAACAGCTCCCGTATATACTGATACGATTAAGCCGGACAGAAAACCGGTGGGTATGTATGATTATTAATAACTGAGATGAAAGAGCAGACATTCGGCTTTGAAAAAGCGGAGTGTCTGCATGTTCTGTATAAGGAAAAATCTAAAATATAAAAGGAAAAATTTAAAATATAAAAGCAAAAATCGAAACTATAATAGGGAGGAGAAAAATGGGGGATATTCAGGTTACATTATTAATAGGATTTTTTATGCTTATTAGTTATATCTGGGCAAAAATTCCTTATGGAATGACAGCGGTTTTTTGCTGTCTTGCATTAGAGATTACGGGGGTACTGTCATCAGCAGAAGCCTGGGCGGGATTTGGAAACACAACGGTTTTTCTGTTTGCTTCGATTTTCATTTTAGGCGCCGGACTTATGAAAACAAGTTTTATTATAAAGATACAGAAGCTTCTTCAGAAAATTGGCAGCAGTGAGAAGAAAATGAGATGGATTTGTATGTATATTGCCTCTTTTCTTGCAATGCTGACCAGTGCCACAGCAGCGGGGGCAACAATGCTTCCAATGGTATCCCTGCTTAGCAGGAAAGGGAATTTTCAGAAAAGACGTTTGCTGAAGCCTGTTATGGACGCAGCTTGTATGGGTTTCGCAATTATGCCATTTGGAATGGGAGCAGCTTTTATGGAACAGGGAAATTCGTATTTACAGATGATGGGGTCATCTGTTCGTATGAGTTTATTTGATTCAGCTATTGCAAGATTGCCGGTATTGATAGTGACAATCAGTTTTATTGGATTATTTGGCTATAAGTTTATTTCAAATCAAAAAGAAAATGGGGACAAAAATCAGGAAGAGATTATTTTGAACGAGAACTGCAATCTTTCTGAATTTAAGGATAAAATGGGAATTGGAATCTTTTTTGGCAGCATTGCTGCAATGATTATCAGTTCTCTGGTGGGGATTCCGTCACACTATGCGCCTCTGATCGGCGCATTGCTGATGATTGTCAGCGGCGTGCTGAGTGGAAAAGAAGCATTTGGAGCAATTGACTTAAATACTGTGTGTATATTCGCGGGAAGTCTGGGTTTTGCAAATGCGTTGACCAAAACCGGAATTGCAGACTGGATAGTAGAAAAACTGGTTTTCGCAACAAACTCCAGCCAAAGTGAATATGTGCTGGTTGCTATTTTTTTGCTTGTACCCTTTGCCATGACGCAGTTTATGGGCAATATACCTGTGATCAATCTGACGATGCCCATTGCGGCTACTGTGGCCTGTACAACAGGAATCAATCCCACTGCCATTATGGTTGCCACAGTGGCAGGCGCCACGCTTTCTATTTCTACTCCGATGGCGGCCGGAATCCAGGCGCTGATTATGGAAGCAGGTGAATACCGATTCAGCGATTATATAAAAGCAGGACTGCCAACGGCGGCTGTTTTTGCCGCCGCTTATATTATATGGGCACCATTTGTTTTTCCTTTATATTAATAATTAACAGGAAGAATTTTCAAATGATGCAAAAAAAGATTTTAACCGCTCCATGAAATCCTGTGCATATCTGGGAAGAAAACGGTCTTTATGGTATACAATGCCGAGTGGATTGAGCAAGGTTTTTCCATTCAGCTGTACCGGGAAAAAGTAAGTGTTTGGATGGGCGGTTTTGAGCGATGGAACCCGCATCCCTGTGCAGAAAAAGGCGCCCAGACTATATGGGAACAGAGAAATCATCAGGTCGATGGATTCCACTTCCAGAATCTGCCGTGGTTTATAGCCTACAGCCTGAAAACACTTGTCAGTCAGCATACGGAGCCGGTAAGTGGATTTCAACCGCATAAATGGTACCTCTTTAAATTCTTTCAGGGTGGTGCCATTGCTGCATTTTGTAATAATCGTATCAGTCTCTTTACCAAAATATTGCTCCATCAGCTCCCTTGTGATAGCCATATATACTTTGTCATTCATTAACGGAATAAATCGGAGCAGGGAATCATCGCCGTGCTTGATTCCTACGAAAAAGTCCAGGTCCCCCGAGACAAGAAGCTGTTCCATCTTTTCCGACCGTTCCATAGTGACCTGCACATTTATATTTGGCCAGCACTTTAGATAGTCAGGAAGAATGAGCGGAAGCCAGTACTGGCCACGGTACTGGCTTGCTCCGATGGAAAGAGAACCCACATTATTTTGAATGATATCATTCATTTGCCGTGAGATATTATCTTCCTCTGTGAGAATTTTAATGCATGAGTCATACAAGGCTTTGCCCGCTGGCGTCAATTGAAGCTTTGGTTTTCTGTAGAATAATGGGGTACGGTAGTGAGTTTCCAGTTTGTTTATATGCTGACTCAGATTTTGCTGGGAAATATACAGTTCTTGTGCTGTTTTGGTAAAATGAAGATTACGGGCTAATGCGACAAAGTACCGAAGGCTGGTTAAATCCATAATATTCTCCTTTTATAGTCAAATCTCGAAAGAATCTTTTTAAATCCCTAATAAAAAATTATAGCATAAACAAAGTTTTCTGCATAATAATTTTTAGAAAAGTAAAAAGGAACAACCGGATATCTGTGAAACACCCCGGCAGACATCTTCATAATTAAGAGTAAAAGTGTTCCCATAGCCATTTGTTGAAAGATGTATTGTGCCGATACAGGCATCGTTATATTATATAGGTTTTTTCAACATGCATCAAATTGCGTTTGGCCGGTATATGTGTTAAAATAGCCTTAAAGCTCAAAAAGGAAAGATGCAGTTTGTATGAATAATGGAGCCGAGCCGTTGAGGAGGGAATTCATATGCAGACAAAGGTAAAAGGGATGAATGGGATATTGATGATAGCCGTGCTTCTCATTGTATTCCTGTTCCCTCTGGACGTATCCGCAGCGGAGACGGCTTCTGCCGCGCTTGTAGGCTATTATGAAGATGGCGATTACATGTATCATAATGCGCAGGGGGAGTATGAAGGTTATAACTTCGAGTTCCTCCAGGAAGTCTCAAAACTGAGTGGACTATCTTACGAGGTAGTGGATTCCCCCAGCTGGCAGGAAGCGTTCCAGCTTTTGATTGATGGCAGGATAGACATTCTGCCTGCTGTATACCGCACGGAAGGCAGAATGGATCAGATGTTATTTACCGATGAGTCCATGTGTACGATTTATACTACCCTCAATGTGCGGATGGATGATAACCGTTACAATTATGAGGATTTTGACGCTTTCCAGGGCATGAGGGTAGGCATTATTAAGGGGGGTGAGGATGGCGAAAGTTTCAAACGCTACTGTGCGCAGAACGGCGTTGCGCTCACCATCATTGAATATGATGAGACGCAGGAACTGCTGGACGCGCTTGGGAGCGGGACCCTGGATGGTGTGGCAATTACCCACCTGGGCCGCAGCAGTGTGTTCCGCAGTGTTGCGCGGTTTGCCCCGACCCCAATGTACATTGCGGTCTCGAAACAGCGTCCGGACCTTTTGGCTCAGATTAACCGGTCCATTAATGACATTCTTCTGCGCAATCCTGATTATCGGACGGACCTTTATGACAAGTATCTCTCACCAAGCTCCAATCAGGTTCCGGTACTAACCAAGGAAGAAGTTGAATACATCGAGGCTGCGGATGAGCCGATACATATTTCTTACGACCCTTCGTTTGCCCCTTTCTCATATAAAGATGCTGAAGGCGAGTTAAACGGTATTATGGCAGATATTTTTGCCCGGATTGCAGAGAAGAGCGGGCTGGACTTCCAGTTTGAAGCCTGCCCTGCAGCCACGGCCTTACGTGCAGTGAAACTGGGGGAGACGGATGCCGTTTCCGTTGTGGATGGAGATTATCTGTGGGATGAGCGCAACCATATGAACACCACACTGCGTTTCCTGAATACTCCCAGTGCAATGATTACCCAGGCTGAAAGAACGGAGATAGAGGTGCTGGCTCTTCCGGAGGGGTATCAGCTCTCTGAACATGTCGCCCAAAACAATCCGGAAAAGGAAATCCAATATTACGATTCTATACAGGCGTGTTTTGATGCAGTCCTGGATGGAAAAGCTCAGGCAACTTATACCAATACCCAGACGGCAAATTACATAATCAGCGCCCCCAAATATGAAAAGCTTCATGTCACTGCGCTGACCCAGTACCCAAACGACCTCTGTATCGGCGTATCCAAATCTGCCGACCCCAGGTTGTTCTCCATATTGGATAAATATATCCAGTATATGTCCAATGAAGAGATTGATACCCTGCTGCTGAACAACTCCGTTTCTGTCCGTCCCATTACCATGGAAGCGTTTGTACATCAGAATATCTGGTTGATAACAGGGCTTGTGGCAGCTGTATCCGGCAGCATCATCCTGCTGCTGTGCATCAACCTGTTTAATATTTCCCGCAGTAAGCGCCGTATCCAGGACCTGCTCTACCGGGATGAGCTGACAGGTCTGGATAATATAAACCGTTTTTATGTCCGGGCGGAGGAACTCCTGGCGACGGGGAAATATGCGGTGGTTTATTGTGACATTGACCGTTTCAAGCTGATAAACGATACCTTTGGCTTTGAGGAGGGGGATGAAGTCCTGCGCGCATTCGGGAGTATCTTACAGAAATCAATGGAGGACAGGGAGTGCTGCGCCAGGCTTTCGGCTGATAACTTCGTGATGCTCAGGCATTACAAACAATGGGAAACGCTTGCTGCTGATTTGATGCATATCCAGGCGGTGCTGAACAAGTGGCGTGGGGAGAGGGGAATCATACCTTATGAGATCGCGGTATCCTTTGGTGTTTACCAGGCGGATGCCGGCGAGACTAACGACATGAAACAGATGCTTGACTTTGCGAACTATGCCATGCGTAGCGCTAAGACAGCGGCAGGCGGAAGCTGCTTCCTATATGATGAGCAGATGCGGAATAAGGCCCTGTTTGAACAGGGGCTGGAGGGAAGGCTGGCCTCCGCGATGGAACAGGGGGAATTTGAGGCGTATTACCAGCCAAAGGTGGACATGGATACAGGCAGGATTGTGGGCTGCGAAGCCCTGGTTCGCTGGAATCACCCGGAACAGGGGCTTCTGATGCCGGGGTCCTTCATTCCATTTTTTGAAAAGAAGGGTCTTATTGTCCGAGTGGACCTTCATATGTTTGAGCAGGTATGCCGCACAGTACGCAGATGGCTGGATGAGGGACGTCCCGCTGTTACAGTCTCATGTAATTTCTCGCAGATGCATTTCGGACATGACGGGTTTGCCGGCCAGGTTTCTGAAATTGCTGATCGGTTCCAGGTTCCCCATCATCTGCTGGAAGTGGAGATTACCGAAAGTGCGATTGCCGATGCACCTGAGAGTGTGTCCTCCGCCCTGACGGAACTGAAGATGCGCGGATTTCAGATTGCCATAGATGATTTCGGCTCCGGATATTCCTCCTTGGGGCAGCTGCAAAGGCTGAGGGCGGATGTCCTCAAACTGGACCGCAGCTTTGTATGTGCCGGGCTTCAGGGACCGCGGGAGCAGATTGTCATTGAAAATCTGGTGAACATGGCCTCGGAGCTGGGGATGGAGGTCGTATGCGAAGGAGTGGAAACCCAAGTACAGGTAAAAGTACTCCAGGATATTGGCTGCCACATCGCCCAGGGCTATTACTATTACCGTCCGATGCAGACAGCAGCGTTTGAGCAGCTTCTGGGCTAAAAACAACAGCATGGATGAGCTGCAATACTGCTGCGGCTTGTGAGGCGGCTCCAGAGTGCCTTTTTGCCAGGGTAATACTGTATGATGAGGCATGGGCAGGATCTTCCCTGCGGGTGATGTCCCTGGAAGGGGCGGTGGTAGACTGACGGTCTTTGCACCGGATAGCAGATTATAAATATTTCAGATTTAAATTATTGACCACTTAGTCAATTTGTGATATCCTAATCATAAATAGACCGAGTGGTCAATAATTTTGGAGGGGAATGTTCATGAAGCGGGAAGAGAAAAATCAACAGACAAAACACCGGATTATGGAGAGCGCGCTGAAGGAATTCGCGGAACAAGGATATGGAGCCAGTTCCGTTAACAATATATGCAGCTGTGAGGGTGTGTCCAAGGGAATCATTTACCATTATTTCCAGACCAAGGATGAGCTGTATCTGGCCTGTGTGGATGGATGTTTTCGGGCTTTGACGGAATATCTGAGAGAAAAGCTGATATTGGAAGGGGAAACCGTCCACAGACAGCTGCAGCTTTATTTTGATGCCAGGTTTGAATTTTTCCAGGCATTTCCCATGTACCGCAGGATTTTCTGCGAGGCGGTTATCATGCCGCCGGCCCATCTGGAATCAGCCGTCAGGCAGCGCAAATCCGGGTTCGATGAATTTAATATATCTATATTGAACCGGATATTGGAGCCTCTTAAGCTCAGGGGCGGGGTGTCACGGGAAACGGTGGTGGATATATTCCTGCAGTTTCAGGATTATATCAATGCAAAGTATCAGTCATCCGGGGAGAAGGAGATTGATTTCAAGACACATGAAGAGGATTGCAGGAGAGCATTGGATGTGCTTCTCCATGGTGTGGTGGAACGAAAGGATGTGGACATATGAAGAAAGAAAACGCACGTCAGGAATCCATACTGGGTGATATGAAGCCCTCCAGAGCCATTACCAGGCTGGCAGTTCCGGCCACCCTGGCCTTATTGGCAAAGGCCGTCTACAATATTGTGGATACAGCTTACATCGGAATGCTTGGTTCAGATATTGCGCTTGCAGCTGTAGGCGTTACCCTTCCGCTGCTGCTCATCATGGTTTCAGTGGAAAATATTTTTGCGGCAGGGGCAGCGGTGCTGGCTGGCAGACAACTGGGAGCGGGCGATAAGATGGGGGCTAACAGGACGGTCACATCCGTGGTTGGGTTATCTGTATTCATTGGAATGTTTCTATGTGCGGCAGGTATCATTTTCATGGAGCCTTTACTGCGGGCCTTCGGAGCCTCCGAAGCTGTGCTGCCCCAGGCCGGGGATTACGCATTCTGGATGTTTGTGGCGGCCCTTGCCAATCTTCCCGCCCAGAGTATGAACTGCGCGGCCAGGGCAGAGTCATCTGTAAAGATCTCATCTATCGCGGTTGTGACGGGTGCTGCTCTTAATGTGGTGCTGGACCCTGTCTTTATGTTTGACTGGGGGTTTGCAATGGGAGTGGAGGGGGCTTCCCTTGCCACAACAGTCTCACAGTTTGTCACATTTTTTATCCTGGGATGGTTCTACCTATCCGGACGTTCCATCATTAAAATAAAGAGGGAATATTTTAAACCCCAGTGGACTCTAATCAAATCCGTCACACTTATCGGTATACCTACAGCTGTTATACAGATCTGCCTTGCGGCGGCAACATCCCTTACCAATATAGCAGCAAAGTCCATGACAGACGCAGACCTTATTATAGCCGCATACGGTGTGGTACAGCGCCTGGTGCTGATTGGATGCTATGTAGTCATGGGGTTCATGCAGGGATATCAGCCGGTAGCCGCCTACTCCTTTGGGGCCAACAGGGAGGAACGGTTTCATGAGTCCGTACGCTTTGCATTGAGGACATCCCTGATTCTTACCGTGCTGGTGGCGGGAACCTATATTCTTCTGGCCAGGCCGTTGATTATGCTGTTTAACAGGAATCCGGCTGTCATTGATTACGGTGTCAGGCTTTTGATTTCCCAGGTGGCCCTTTATCCGGCTTTTGGGCTGTGCTACATGATGACAATTACATATCAAACCATTGGTTCTTCCAGATATGGATTATTCCTGTCCGTCATACGCCAGGGACTGTTTTATGTCCCATTCATACTGATTTTGCCCGGAATAATGGGTGTCACGGGAATTTATCTGGCACAGCCGGCAGCGGATATACTGACTATGGCGGTCTGCCTGTACTCAGTCAAACCAATGAAGCGGATGGCGTCGGAACATATGGCGGCATTCCGGTAAGAATGGACATAAAACAGAATGGGGCAGTAAATGCCAGGTACCAGGCGGGGCGGGAATCGGTGAAACATCGGATTCCTGCCCTGACTGCATTTTATGGTTAAAAAACTTAATCATATGCAACTTTTAAGACGAAAGAAGAATCTATATATCAGCAGCAAAGATGTACCGCTATGATGTGCCGCGAAACAACACTGCAAGGAGGGATGTAAACCCCATGAAGGAAGATTTATATAACAGAATTGTGGACTATATCGTCAGCAACCAGGAGAAATTTTACAGGCTGGCCTACAGTTATGTCCATAACCAGGAGGACGCCATGGATATTGTCCAGAATGCTGTCTGCAAGGCATTGGACCACTATGAGGCGATCAGAAATGAAAATGCCGTAAAAACATGGTTTTACCGTATTCTTGTAAATGAGAGCCTGCTGCTGCTCAGGAAACAGAAGATGGAGATTCCCACAGAGGAGGGAATGGGGCAGGAGATACCATATTATGAAGAAGGATACAACCATGAGTACGATGTTTACGAGCAGTTAAACCGGCTGGAGGAGGATGTGCAGACCATCATAAAGCTCCGCTATTTCGAGGAGCTGACGCTGAAGGAAATAGCTTACGTAACAAGGACCAATCTGAATACGGTGAAGGCAAAATTATACCGCGGTTTGAAACTGTTAAAACAAAACATACAGGAGGCGGACTTATGAGACAGATAGAAGATGCAAGAAAAAGATATGAGGAGATACCTATTCCCGCGGAACTGTCCGGGCGGGTCAAGGCAGCAATTGTCCGGTCAGAGGAAAAGCGGAAAAGTCAGAGGCAAAGAATACCAACGGTCAGGATACGCAGAAAACACAGGATATGGGGAACATGTGCAGGTATGGCAGCAGCCCTTGTACTGGTATTTACTACGGCGTTAAACACAAACACAGCTTTTGCGGAAATGGCGGCAGGACTCCCTGTCATAGGAGCAGCGGCGCGGATTCTTACCTTCCGGTCTTACGAGAGGGATGAAGGGGACTGGAAAATATCGGTGGAAATTCCCAGCGTGGAGATGATAGCAAAGGATACAAATGGGCTGGATTCTGCATTGAATCAGGAAATATACGATTTATGCAGCCAGTATGCAGACGAGGCAGTGGAACGCGCCAGGGAATATAAGAAGGCGTTTATGGAAACTGGAGGAACAGAGGAGGAGTGGGAAGCACATGATATTAACATTCATGTGGGATATGAAATCAAGGCCCAGACAGAGGCGTATCTTTCCTTTGCGGTACAGGGAACTGAGAACTGGTCCTCGGCCTACAGTGAAACAAAATATTACAATATTGATTTAAAGGATAATAAAATGGTTACGCTGGCAGATGTCCTGGGCCATGACTATGCCAGGATTGCGGATGAAAGCATACTCCGCCAGATGGAAAATATGGAGGAGAAGGAAGGCATCGCTTTCTGGTCCAAGTCAGAGGGCGGGTTTACAGGAGTCACGGATAAAACCGTGTTTTACATGAATGAGAAGGAAAATCCGGTTATTGTGTTTGATAAATATGAGATTGCTCCCGGAGCTTATGGAAAACTGGAGTTTGAGATAGACAAAACAGGGAACATGGCAGAAAAAACCGGCTATACGGATAATTTCATGGTGCCGGAAGAAGAGATAACTGCTTTTGCCGGAAAGGTAAAAGAGGCTGTTGCAGACCGGGATATGGATGCATTGGCCTCCCTGGCCTCCTATCCTTTGTATGTGGGATTTAAGGACGGCGGCGTTTCGGCGGGGTCACCGGAAGAACTGGCTGCCTTGGGAACAGACCGCATATTCACACCGGAATTGGCGGCGGCAGTGGAGGCGGCGGGAGATGAAACGCTTTCACCCAGCATGGCCGGATTCGTCCTTAAAAAAGACGGAACCCCGAACATTGTATTCGGGGTATCCGAGGGAGTGCTGGCCGTTAAAGGAATTAATTATTGATGGCCTTATCCTTACCAATCACACTTAATATGTAACTGCTCAGCAGGAATCCGGCGCCGGCGGACACGGCCATGATAAGGAATACAATGCGGTAGCCGCTGAGGCCGGGATTGTGGTCCAGGATACTCCCATAGATGGAGTAGAGGAATGCGCCGGGCAGATAACCGATGAAGGAACCAAGTGACATGGCGGAGCCGGTTATTTCCCTGGGTACGTTAATCTCATCCATGGGAGCGAAGAATATGGCCCGCATGCTGAATACACAGGCACCGATGCTGAGGGTCATGAGCATGCCGAAATATACATTCATATGGCTGTGGGGAAGGAACGCAAAGACAGTCAGGGCTGTTCCTGTAATAACAAATACCACGCGCAGATATTTTGTGGCGGAATGGAATACCTTATCGGTCAGGTAGCCGCCCACAGGACCGCCCAGCATTTTCAGGGCATATTGGTTGATGATTCCATAAGCGCCAACCAAAACAGCAGGTATCGCATACAGGTCTTTGAGGAAGGGAATAAAATATGTAAGTCCGCAGTAAACACAATAGACCGAAAAAACATTAAATGATACCAGCCAGATGTTCTTGTTTTTAAGGGCCAGAATTACATTATCCATAGCTGCCTTGTTTCGGCTCACTTTTTCTCCGGCAGCATTGACAGCCTTTATCTCGTCCGGCTCAAGAAGGAAATAAGCGATGATGCCGATTACCATGGGGACTGCTGAGTAAAAAAGGATGGCAGCCTTCAGGCTGGCGGCATTGCTTCCGAGCAGTGCGAAGACGCCCAGGGCGCCAAAGGCAATGACTGTATCCACAAGTCCCCGTCCGGCTTCCATGATACCGAACATACGGCCCTGTTCTTCTTCTGAACCCAAAAGACGGACCGTCTTTAACATGGTGGGCCAGTAGAGCATGTCCGCACAGACGGCGAGGCCGCAGTTGATTAACAGAAAGAGCCAGTAGGGCGGGAAGGTAGAAAGGCCGATGCCCAGTAAACCGATGCCCATAAGCGACATGGGAATCATGACCTTTTTAGACACCCGGTCCGTGAGATAGATGGAGATCAGAAAGCCGAAAGTGGAAATCAGTCCGGCCACACTCATGGCTGTACCTATCTGTGTGTGTGTGAGTCCCATAAATTCCTGCATGGGAACATAAAAAGCATCCTTTAAACACCCCAGCTTATAAATGGTTCCGGCACCCAGCACCAATGTTCCAAATGAAATCCACTTTTTTGATTGACGGTTGTCTGCAATTGTTTTCATTTTTTCATCTCCTGATTTTACTTTTTATTCTATTGTGTTTGGTTGTTTCCGTACACACAGTATATGTGGTAAAATAAGCTAAGTCAAGTTAATATGAGCTAAAATGAGTTAAATTGTGGAATTTATACGAAAATAAATAAGCGATTTTGTGATGTTTTGCGGAGAAAAAGGGTTGAATAGTGTGCTTGTGTGTGCTATTATGAGTTAAAAGTAGTTAAAAAAAGTACAAACAAGCTAATTAAGGGGAAGAAAGGAGCGTTTGCGGATGCTGGCGGAACAACGGTACCAAAAGATAATAAACCTGATGCAGACGGACGGAAGCGTTAAGGTTGCGGATTTAAAGAAGAAGATGGGGGTTTCTCCCGAAACAGTCCGCAGGGATTTGGAAAACATGGAGGCTCAGGGACTGATACGGCGTACGAGAGGAGGGGCTTTTTTAGCTGACAAGGAAGAGATGCCCGGGGAGCGGACCATCCAATATCAGAATTTTTCGGCCAGGGAGAGAGAGAATCTGGAGAGCAAGGTGGAGATTGCAGAGTTTGCGGTCCGCTTTATTAAAGAGGGCCAATCCATTGCGCTGGATTCGGGAACCACTGCCTATGAGCTGGCCCGTGTCATAAAGAGGACATTCCGTTCCCTGACAGTCGTTACCAATTCCATCGCCATATTAAATGAGCTGGCCGATGCAAAGGGAATCACTCTCATTGCCACCGGGGGTGTGTACCGCCCTGAGGAGATGGCTTTTGTGTCTGATATTGCCGGCATGATATTTTCTAAATTAAGTATAAACACATTTTTCCTGACCACCTGCGGTATCTCGGTAGACAGGGGGATCACTTACCAGCGCATGGATGAAATTATCGTGCAGGAAAAGATGATGGAAGCGTCAGACCAGACCATTGTCATTGCGGACAGTACCAAGCTGGGGGTGAATTCCCTGGTGAAGATGTGTGATATTGACCGGGTGGGGATGATTATTACTGATTCCGAGGCATCGAAGGAGCAGATACGGCCGTTTGAGCAGGCAGGCATATCTGTTGAGAAGCCGGAAAACTAAGGGGGATAAAGGATATGGAGAGAAATAAGGTAAGCGTATTGCTGGTATCCGTGGACGCGTTAAAACCGGAGTTTGTTTTTGAACAGGAGCGTCTGGGAATCAGTCTTCCTAATATAAGCAAATATTTTGTGGAGAATGGTACATTTGCAGGCGGGGGAGTTCAGAGTGTGTTCCCTACCTTTACGTATCCCTGTCATCAAAGCATCATAACGGGAACTAATCCAGCCACCCATGGTATTTATAACAATGGTATTTTTGACCCTATGGGGGAACATATGGGGGCATGGCACTGGTTTGCCAGCAAAAAGGCGGAAAATTTGTGGGAGGCTGCCGGAAAACATGGATATTTGTCTGCCAGCGTGGCCTTTCCCACTTCTGTGGCTGCCGGAGGAGACTTTATGGCACCTGAATTCTGGTGGGACGGCACGGAGCTTGACAGCCGTTTTATTGATGCCATGTCCGTGCCCCAGGGCATGATTCTGGAGATGGAAAAGGAGATTGGAAGGTACGCAGGGGGGCTGGACCTGACGGAAGCAGGGGACAGGCAGAGATACCGGGCAGCTATGTGGGTATTGGACCATAAACTAGCGCCAAAGGCTGGGAAATGTCCTTTCTTCATGACCGCCTATTTTGCATCCTTTGACGAGATGGCCCACCAATACGGAGTGTACAGCAAAGAGGCAGCACATGCAATTGAGGCCATTGACAAAATGCTGGGGGATCTGATTGAAAAGGTACATAGTATGACAGATGGCCAGGCCGTTGTCTGTGTGGTATCCGACCATGGGACACTGGATAACCGGTATAATATCCGGCCCAACGTAAAGCTGAGGGAAGCAGGGCTTATCACTACAGATGGGAACGGCAGGGTGACGGACTGGAGGGCCTGGTCCCAGCGCGCGGGGGGGATGTCTGAAATCCGGCTAAAGAATGGACAGGATGAGGATGCAAGAAGAAAGCTGGATCAGATAATGAAGGAGCTGTCATCCGATCCGGTTTTTGGAATCCTGGAGGTGTTGGACCGGGCGCAGGCCATAGAGAGGGGAGGTTTCCCACTGGCTGACTATGTGCTGGTTTCCCGGAAGGGATATGAAATACGGGATGACGCAGAAGGGGATTACTGTACGGAAACACTGCATCAGAAAGCCCAGCATGGTTATTGTGAACGATTTGAGGAGATGAGGGCATCCTTCATGATTGAGGGATGCGGGATAGAACGAAAGTGCGACATAGGGTCCATGAATCTGATTGATATAGCGCCTACACTGGCATCTGTCATGGGATTTGATATGCCGCAGGCGGAGGGAAGGAACCGGTTGAAGTGATGAAAACAGCAGAGGCAGTACTGGGGAATCTGGCCGGCCTGCTGTGGGGGAACTGGATGTTGTTTGTGCTGCTGGGGCTGGGAGTGTTTTACACCATTGCCACGGGCGGAATCCAGTTCAGGTCCATCCCCTGGATCATAAAGGAATTATGTCCAAAAAAAGAGAAAACAGAGGGTACCCGGGACCATAAGGGAACCGTATCCTCTATCCAGGCGCTTTATATGGCGATAGCCAGCTGTGTGGGAAGCGGAAATATTGTTGGTGTCGCCACTGCATTGATTGGAGGAGGACCGGGCGCATTGTTCTGGATGTGGGCAGCTGCATTTTTAGGCATGGCCACAAAGTATGCTGAAATTGTGTTGGGACTGGTGTTTCGTCAAAAAGGTGCGGACGGAAGCTATTACGGAGGCCCCATGTATTACATTGAAAAGGGGCTCCATGCAAGGCTGTTGGGCGTAGCCGCGGCGGTTCTCCTGTTTTTCCAGAATGCGGGAGGAACGTTGATTCAGTCCAATACCATATCGGATGTGGCCTTTCAGGTATTTGGAGTCCCGAAAGCAGTCACAGGGATTTTAATGGCGGCTGTCATGGTTTTCATTATAGGCGGCGGACTTAAGCGCCTGGCGGATGTGGCTCAGAAAATCGTGCCGGTCATGGCATCGCTGTATATTGTGGGAGGTATCGTGGTGGTGTTCACTAATCTGGATTCCATCCTTCCCATGTTCAGAAGCATTTTGCAGGACGCCTGTTCCATGAAAGCAGGGATGGGGGCCGCCGCGGGACTGACAATGAAGGAGGCCATGCGTTTTGGTGTGGCCAGGGGGCTGTATTCCAATGAAGCAGGCGAAGGATCTGTGGCCGTTATTCATTCGGCGGCGCAGGTGGACCATCCGGCCAGACAGGGATTTTATGGTGTTGTGGAGGTGTTCGTAGATACTATGGTTATCTGCAGCACCACTGGTTTTTCCATCCTGGCAAGCGGGGTGCCTCTGGAAGGTGCAAGTGCGGCGTCATTGGCGGCTGAGGCATTTGGGACCGTCGCTCCTCTTTTTAAATACGTGGTTTCGGTCAGCCTGATCTTGTTTGCATCCACCTCCATCATGAGCCAGTGGTATTTTGGCCATGTGAGCCTTATGTACATAAAGAGCCTGAAAGGAGACCGTTTTTACCGCATTCTGTTTCCCGTATTGATTTTATTGGGAAGCCTGAGCACGGCCGGGATCGTTTGGTCTGTTCAGGATTGTATGCTGGGACTTTTAATCATACCCAATGTGCTGGCTCTTCTTAAACTTTCACCGGTGGTAATGAGGATGACCAGGGAATTCTTCAGAGAGAACCAATAGGGCGCAAAGAAACTATAAATTTACAGACAGAAAGGAATGGATATTATGGATTCAAGAATAGAAGCATATATGAAACAGATACCGGTATTGGCGGAAGCTGCCGCCGGAAAAGAAGTGTTCTGGGTGAACAGCAGGGAGTGCCCGGAGAGCGGGCAGGGAGAAAAAGCAGTATCGAAGGAGCAGATACAGGATGCGGCAAGGCGGCTGGAACGTTTTGCGCCTTATCTGGCCGAGGTTTTTCCTGAGACGGCTGCCCGGAATGGCATAATAGAATCGGAGCTGCGGGAAATCAGGGCCATGAGACAGGAACTGAACCAGGAGTGGGGGGCCGGTATAACCGGAAAACTGTTCCTTAAAATGGACAGCCATCTCCCCATATCCGGTTCTGTAAAGGCCAGGGGAGGTATCTATGAGGTGCTGAAACATGCGGAGGACCTGGCCTTTGAGGCAGGGCTTCTCAACGAAAATGAGGATTACCGGAAACTGAACACCAGTGAAATGAGAGAGTTCTTTGGCCGGTATAAGGTTCAGGTGGGATCCACCGGTAACCTGGGGCTCAGCATCGGCATCATGAGCGCCAAACTGGGATTCCAGGTGACGGTACACATGTCGGCGGATGCCAAACAGTGGAAGAAGGATTTGCTGAGAAGCAAGGGGGTTACAGTTATCGAATATGAGTCCGACTACTGTGCGGCTGTGGAGGAAGGAAGAAAGAGTTCCGACCAGGACCCTATGAGTTATTTTGTGGATGACGAGAATTCTGTCAATCTGTTTCTTGGATATGCGGTTGCAGGACAACGGCTGAAACACCAGCTGGAGGAACAGGGAATCCAGGTGGACAGACAACATCCGCTATTTGTATATTTGCCCTGCGGGATTGGCGGAGCGCCGGGCGGGGTGGCCTATGGTCTGAAAGAGATTTACGGCGACTGCGTTCACTGCTTTTTCATGGAACCGACCCAGGCCTGCTGTATGCTGATAGGAATGGCCACAGGAGAGCATGATAAGGTCTGTGTTGGAGATTTTGGAATCAGTGGAAAGACAGATGCGGACGGGCTGGCCGTCGGAAGGCCGTCTGCGTTTGTGGGAAAGGTGATTGAGAAGCGGCTTGCAGGAATCTGCACAATCGAGGATGGAAAGCTGTATGAACTGATGCGCGCGCTTGTGAAAACAGAGGATATATTCATAGAACCTTCTGCATGCGCCTCCTTTGCCGCGTTCCTTCATGCAGATGAAATGGATAATTATATCAGGGAAAAGGGTCTCAGCGGCTGTATGGGGCAGGCTGTCCATATAGCCTGGGCGACAGGCGGCAACATGGTGCCTCCGGAGATGGTGGCGGAGTATTTGAATATCCGGACACAATCTGCCAGCCTCTAAAGAAAAAACAGCGGATTCTGCTATGGCGGCAAAATCCGCTGTTTTTTAGATGGATAAGCAGGCGATGTGACCCAGGTGTCCTTTTTGATATACAAAAGCCCCTGTCTTGCTGTAGCACGGCAGGGGAACTTTAACTGGATATGGCGGGGATTTCTCCCCGCCAGGTATGGTACGGCGGCATATTGTGATATGTCCCATTTATATCTTGAATATTATGCAGCGCAGACATTTACAGCCTGTAAGCCGCGGTTGCCATTGGTTATGTCAAAGGTTACGGACTGTCCGTCTTCTAATGACTTAAAGCCATCTGTAGCAATACCGGAAAAGTGAACAAAAATGTCCTCGCCGTTTTCTTCATTCGTAATAAAACCAAATCCTTTTTGTGAGTTAAACCATTTTACTGTACCTTTGTTCATGAAAGATACCTCCTAATATTTTATTGTGATTTTAAATAAAATAAAAAAATCACATATTTTTGTAAACCATCATAGGAATAATGACTTACAAAAACATGTGAAATCAAAATCTTATAAAAAATACTTCTTGAGTATACCTTGCTTTTAGAATATTGTCAAGGGGAAATTTTATTATTTTTGTCAGTCATGGCAGAATGTTTTAACTGTTCTTCCATTATATGGCTCCGCAATTTTATATATTCCCCTGTTTATCATTTATTTAGGCTTGTGAATAATCAGCGGGAGACGTATTATAATTGGGAAGGGAAGATGGCGCCATACAGCAAGTAAAATCAAGTATCAGCCCCATTTTTTTTGTATAATGAATCGCAGAGTGGTTGAAACGAGGTAAACAGACGGATGTATGAGTGGAAAAAGCAGATTCAGATAATTGTTGATGAAATTGACCGGTGTATTAAATGTTATAATGACGAAGCCTTGTCATTGCGTGCCCTTTCCTGCAGACTGGGATATTCTGAATATTATACGTCGAGGAAATTTAAAGAAATATCAGGCATACAATTCAGGAATTACCTGCAGCTCAGGAAATTGGCCTTTGCATTAAAAGAAGTCAGGGACAGCCAGAAGAATCTTTTGGAGGTTGCTTTTGATTATGGCTTTTCATCACATGAGGCTTTTACCAGGGCTTTTAAGGAAACATACGGTGTGACGCCCAGCGAATATCGGAAAAATCCTAAACCCGTGGTTCTCCGTACAAAGATAAGTGCTTTTGACCGCTACTTTTTAGGATTAGGAGAAATCGGTATGATTCAATCAGCAGATGGAGTTAAAATTTATTTTGTTACTATACCCGCTCACAAATTTTTGTATATTAAAAACCGTGAGAGCAACGGATATTGGGATTTTTGGCAGAAGCAGAATCTTATTCCAGGGCAGGACTATGAGACGGTCTGCGGCTTGCTGGACAGCATCAAGGGAAAACTGGACGATGGCGGAGGAAGCGAGGTCAACTGTGGAAGCGGTCAAATCATGGCCTATATGAATGATCCGGATGGCAGACTATGTGACTGGGGAATACTGCGCTCTGAATGCTGGGGAGTACGGCTTCCTCCTGAATACAAAGGAGCGGTTCCGCCGCAGATGCTTATGGATGACATTCCTGAAGCCGAGTATATTGTTTTTGAACACGGGCCATTTGATTATGAACAGGAAAACCGGAGTGTGGAGGAAAGAATAGAAAATGCAATGGCAGCGTTTGATTATGCTGATACAGGCTATTGCCTGGATACTTCTCCCGGCCGGCTCATGTATTTTTATTATAATCCCGAACAGTATTTTAAATATATCAGACCTGTACGGAGGGTATGAGCAGGTACCCGGTATAATCCTGGCAGAAAAAGGAGTATATGCCGGCTGCCGTGAGCCTGCTGTGGCCGTGAGTAATGCCCGGAGGCCATCCCGGCCGGTACAGAGTTTGCCGGCAGGGGAGGCTGTACGGCCTTTTAGCGGTGCGGGAGGGTTATGTTGCCTGCTGCTGACAGGCAGAGTCTGTAATTTCTTCACTGATGCCTCTCATCACTATATAATTTACCAGCGCGTCTATAAATGCCCCGTTGCGGGGTTTCTGGCTAAGTTCAAAATCAAAGATTTCATTTAGCAGTTTTCTGTCCCCATGTAACCAAATCGTATTGATAAGAGTGCGTATATTCCGCTCCACACAGCCGATTGAGGTCTGGTAATGGACCGCTATATCCACATATAACCCCTTGGATATATAAGCGAGCAAAGTGGGGTCATGGACGGTCCGGATGACGCCGTAGATTGTGTAACGAAACCCTACATAGGAGTTGTTTACACCGAGGCGCCGAAGCAGGTTACTGATTTCTTTTTCGTGGTTCATGTTAATCCCTCCTTGGTTTTTGTTACCAATGTTACGTTATACGCAGAGGCGTGGTTTGACAAGGGAGATTGGACGACAAAATTGATATAAATAAGTCGAAAAATGCGAATATCCTGGCAGTACTATCCTCAGTGACTTGAATTCATCCGTTGTTTTATCCGCTATTTCCAGAATGTCTTCTGTCCGTTTTCAGGGCAGCATCCCTTCCAGTGCTATATCCTTTAGCTGCTTTGACAGTGCGGGCCGTTAGATACGCAGGTAAGCAGCTGTTTTTGTTATGTTTTCCTCTCTGGCCGTAATCGTACCATCTGAGTCAGGACAGCGGAATTTTAACGATGGGCCTCATTCCATAAAAAATACCCCCCCGGTTTTTGGATGTATAAATATGATTTACAATATAAAAACTAAAAAAGGATATTCTGTATCCTATATGACATCAATGACAACTTGTTAACAGGGCTGAAATGGAGGGTTTTATGGAAATGGAAATGGAAATGCTGCTGATGAAATTTGAATCGTATTTGTGTGACGAGGAAAAATCAAAATCAACCATAAACAAGTATCTTCATGATGTGAGAGAGATGCTTGATTTTATGGGACAGGAATGTATCAGCAAAGAGTTGCTGATACAGCAGACTGTAGACAAATTCCGAGGACAAGTGCCTCGGAATTTCTTCGCGATTGAGCCAGAAAAGTCAGCACTTACAAGACTTTGAGGCTCTTTTTTGGTATAAT
>OHAX01000007.1_pt1 | contig 146316 bp, 129 predicted proteins | sample 1577261 | NCBI WGS metagenome assembly OHAX01 (sample SAMEA3541483, study PRJEB24748) | human gut metagenome | biome: human gut; feature: human-associated habitat; material: faeces | place: China | collected 2012 | reverse complement strand
TTCGAAAGTGAAAAATCTCCGGTCCCTATGAATTTGTGGATTCAGATTTTGCCTGACCGCGCGCGCTATGGACGGCCAGCCGGCGGGGTATCGTTTTCCGTTGCTGGATGACTCTAACGTGGTAGTTGTTCGCACGCCTGCAAACGTGTTGGTGTACGTTGACGCAGATGCCGCCCAGGCAGCTGGCTTTGATTGCGAGGACGCGGACGATCAAGCGGCGCTGCGGCGCATGCTGTGCGAGCTTGACGCCGCGCACTCCATGGGCGGCGCCGCGCTGGCTGACGTCGAGGACCCCTGGATCTTCACTACCGAGCCACAATACGTGCAGGCTCCTTACCGCTACCGGTTTTGCGTGACGGGCGAGGACGGCGACGCCTACGCGGTGGTGGACGCCGCCGGACAGGCGGACGCTGCCGACGCTGCGGCTGCGGCTGAAGACATCGATCTGGGCGACGGTGCGCTGTGGAGCGATGACGCGCGTCTGGTAGCCGCCGACCAGGTGTCCTTGGCGGTCGAGCCCACGTGGCTCGAGGGGTTGGGGGCGTTTTTCGCCCGAATCGATTACCGTCCGCTGTGGGTGTCCATCAAGACGGCCGGCGTGGCGCTTGCGGTCTCGTTTGCGCTGGGGCTGCTTGCCGCATGGCGCACCATGGGTGCCTCAAGCCGCATCAAGGGCGTGCTGGATTCCGTCTTCACCATCCCCATGGTGTTGCCGCCCACCGTATGCGGCTTTTTACTGCTGATGCTCTTTGGCCAGTCCACCGCTGTGGGCAGGTGGCTTATCGACCACGGCGTCTCGCTGGTGTTCACGTGGCCCGCTGCGGTGATCTCTGCAATTGTCGTCTCATTTCCGCTGGTCTACCGTACCGCGCTGGGGGCTTTCGAGGCCCTGGACTCGCAGATGCTCGATGCCGCCCGTACGCTGGGCTGGTCCGAGTGGCGCATCTTCCATTCGCTTATGCTGCCCCTGGGCTGGCCCTCTATCGCCGCGGGCACGGTGCTGGCCTTCGCCCGAGCCATGGGCGAGTTTGGCTGCACGCTGTTTTTCGCGGGCAACTATGCGGGCATTACGCAGACCATCCCCATTGCCATCTACTTTGAGTGGATGGGCGGCGACACGGACGCGGCGTTGTTCTGGGTGCTTGTGGTGATCGCTTTCAGCTTCTTGGTGATTCTTTTTATCAACCTGTATACGGCGCGTTCGCAGGCTTATCGCAGCCGGGGCTACATCAAGGGTCGCGCCGTCGGCGACGCTTTACACGTGGGCTCTAGGGTGCAGGGCGTTCAAGATGCGGCGTTTTTGGACGATGACGAGGCCGCGGGCGGCGACGCGCTGCGCATCGACCGCGATGCCCTGCGCGAACTTATGCGCACGGACGCAGCCGTGGGCGCTGCGGCGGGAGCTGCCGCGGGCGCGGTTTCGACGGGACGTGGGTCCTCGTCCCCATCATCCGCAACGCGAGACGGCAAGGGAGGCCGCTGATGTCCTTGGTCCTCGATATCAAGAAGGCCTACCCGGACTTCTCGCTTGACGTGAGGTTGGAAGCCGCCGGCGAGCGCGTGGCGCTGCTGGGGGCCTCTGGTTGCGGGAAAAGCTGCACGCTGCGCTGCATCGCCGGCGTGGAGACGCCCGACGAAGGCCGAATAGCGGTAAACGGCGTGACGTTCTTTGATTCTGCGCGCGGCATCAACCTGTCACCGCAGCAGCGCAAGTGCGCCCTGTTGTTTCAGAACTATCAGCTGTTCCCCAACCTGAGCGTTGCCGATAACGTTCTTGCCGGCGTTGAAGGGCGGCTTTCGCGCGAAGGGCGCGATGAGCTCGCGCGGCGCTATCTCTCCATTTTTGGCATGGCTGGGTATGCGGACCGCTATCCCGCCAGGCTTTCCGGCGGACAGCAACAGCGCGTCGCGCTTGCTCGCATGCTGGCCGCGCGTCCGGCGATCTACATGTTCGACGAGCCGTTTTCTGCGCTCGACTCGTTTTTAAAGAGCGCGCTGGAGCAAAATCTGCTTGACCTGTTTTCCGTCATCGATTCTACGGTGCTCTATGTAAGCCACGATATCGATGAGGCGTGCCGACTGTGCGAGCGCATCTGCGTGCTACACAGCGGGCGCGTGGAAGAGGACGGCACGGTGGAGCAGGTTGTTCAGCGGCCCCAGACGCTTGCCGCGCTGCGTCTGACCGGGTGCAAGAACACCAGCCTCGCGCGGAAGGTGGGCGATACCCTGGTCGAGGCGCTCGATTGGGGTATGACGTTCGATGTGGGCGCTCCGGTTGCAGACGATGTTGCCTACCTGGGCGTGCGCGCCAACTACTTCCATATCGACAACCGCGAGGCGCCCGGCAAGAACAGCTATATGCTGCGCGTGGCTCGGGTGAGCGATTCTCGTTTTGAGCGCCTGGTGCTACTGGATCCGCCGCGCTCGGATGCATCGAGCCGCCTTACGTGGAAGGTGAACACGGTGGGCGCGGACATGGCGACCCTGCCGCGCGAGGGCGATTGCTTGCGCATGCATTTTGACGCGGCCAAGATCTTGATGGTGAATAGGTAAAAGACGGCGGACGACTAGCCAATGGGCGATCGTCCGCCGTCTGCGTGCACGCGTGTTTCAGGTGCGCTTGAGCGCTCTTTAGGCGAGCTGCGTGTTGATGAAGCGCGCCAGGATGGCGGCGACCTCCGCACGCGTCGCGGTCGAGGCGGGATTGAGCATGCCCGATTCATTTCCCAGGATTAGGCCCTCTGCCACCGCCCACTGCATGGCGTCCGCAGCGAACTGCGAGGTGAGGCCTGCGTCCGGATGGGTGGGCTGGACGCGCGCGGAGGTGTCGAGCCCCAGCATGGTTGCATAGCGCATGAGGAACACCGCGACCTGCTCGCGGGTTACGGGGTCCTCGCCACCAAAGACGGAGCCGTCGCCGTAACCTGCGACGATGCCGTTTTCGCTGCCCCACGCGGCTCCGTTGGCAAACCAGTCGCTTTGCGCAACATCCGTGAAGGCGCTTGCCGGCTGGTCCTGGCGCGCGTCTTCCAAGTTAGCGAGCATGCAGACGAACATGGCCCTGCTTGCCGCCGCGTTGCCCTGGAACTGCAGCGCTCCTCGCTCCCCGGGAACGCCGTTGATGATGCCGCGGGCGCTCGCGTAGCCTACGACTTCTTGTGCGAACCAGTCGGTTTCCCGTACGTCCTCGAACGATTTGCCGCGGTTGACGATTTTGATGGTGGCGTCGTTTTCGATAGGGAAGGAGACGCGGTTGCTCGCCAGCGCTGTCTTGGCGAGCACCTTCTCGTTCCCGTTGGCGTCTACCAGCACGGCGACGGTGCCCGGGGCCAGCTCGCTGTCCTGCGAGTCCAGGCTGACCTGCAACGGTCTCGCCGGCGCGGTCCCTGCGATGTCGATGGTAATCGCAGGTGCGTCCGCGCTACTTGCGCCGGCGATCGCGTACTTGAGGGGCAGGGTGGCGCGGCCGGTTTTGGCGACGCTTGCCGGAACGGTGCCGCTGATGGCGGTGGCGTCGCCGTCCTTGTCGAGCTTTATGGTGGTGCTGACGCCGTCGGGAGCCGTGGTGTCGATGGTGGACGTGCCGTCCTTATGCGTGGTGGTGGTCACCTTGTTACCGGCTTCATCCGTCTCAACCTTGATGTTGTCTCGATCGGGTTGCGGCTGGGGCTGGGGCTGGGGCTGGGGCTCGGGATCGGGTTCCGGCAGCGGCTTTGCGGCAAGGCCGCGCTGGGCGCGGAAGAGCTTCTTCGCTGCGGTGTCCAGCAGATCCTTTTGCTGCTCTGCGGCCGCTTCGGTGTCGTAGGTGTCCAAGCAGCTATCGAGCGCTGCCTTGGCCTCGTCGCGTGCGGCGGTGAATGCCTTCCAGCTCTCGTCCGTATACACGTCGTCGTTGGTAACCGCGTTCGCCTCGTCCAAAACGGAGGAGATGAGCGTGGTGGAAACGGTCCAGTTGCTCATGACGCCAAGTCCCAGCGAAATCTTGTTGCAGGGGGTCTCGCCCGCAACAAAGGCGCCTTTTGCTCCCATGCCGATGTAGACGGTCTTGTCGCCTACGGTTGTTGAGACGGTCTTGGCCGTGCCCTCGCCTTCGATGGTAAAGATACTGCCCGCGTCGCCGAGCACCAGGTTGCAGCCGTTGTCGCCCGCTGTGATGGCGAGCTTGCGCCCGTCCGCAACGCTGGCGATGGTGTAGCCGTCGCCCGTACGGTCGATCTTCCACACCTGGTTTGCTATGGGGAACTTACCGGACGTATCCGGCGTCACCGCGTTGTTGGAGATGGAGCTGCGCAGGCGGTCGGGGGCGGCGCCGCCCGGCAGGTTGTACATGATGCGTCCGCCGTCTTCCTGTCCGTGGATAAGGTAGACGCCGTGCTTGGGAAGCTGCGTCGCCAGCGTGTAGGGCGCCTCGTAGGTGGCGTTGACCTCATGGGTGCCTAAGCGGTCGGGGAGCACCGTGGCCCCGCGGCTGGATACGTAGACGTCCCAGGATGCTTCAAGATGGGCCTTCGCGCCGTTCAGATCAAAGGCGGCGACCACCTTGACGCGCGCCTTGCCCGCGTTCGCGCCGGTAAGGGTAGCGCTAGCGGCTGCGGCATCGATCTTTACGGCGGGAGCGCTGTCGGTGGAGTCATTGCCGGCAGGCTGTTCGACCGTCCAGGTGTATTCGATCGCGTCCACGCCGTCGACTGAGGCGGAAAGCTCGATCTTTTCGTCCACATCAAGCGCTTCGACCATGTTGGAGACCGCAAGGGCGGGCGTGGCCGCGCTGTAGCTCCAGCCCTCGCCCAAAAGGTCGAGCAGGGAGAACTGGTTGAAGATCACATCCTGCGTGCCGTCGCTCTTTGGCTCCTGCTGCTCGTAGACAATAGCCATCTTATCGCCGTCTACCTGCGTGAGGCAGGAATAGAGAAAGCGCCCCGGGAACTTGATGTCGTTGGCGTTGAGCCAGGTGACCTTGTTGGTCGCGGCGTCGATGGAGCCTATGCGCACCGCTCCGTCGCGTCGGCCGCTTGTCTTGGGGTATGACGCGGCGATGAGGTTGGACCACACGCGGCCCTGCGCATCTACCAGGCAGCCGTCGACGTTGATGAAGGAGACCATGCAGTTGCCGGTGTACTGAAGCTCCGTATCCAGGGTGTAGGCGCTCCAGGTCTGCCCGTTATCAAAGCTGTCGGCATACGAGATCGCGCCCGCGCTGTTGCGCGAGTACATGCGCACCCCGCCGGCGGGCAGCCTCACGGTCTGAGACTCGCTGGACTTGCCGCTGCCGTTGAATCTGTTGGAGCGCTCGCCGCGCTGCCAGGTGGCGCCTGCGTCATCACTCCAAATGGCGCTTGCGCTCTCGTTACCGCCTTGCTTGCTCTCGTAGATTTGGAACATGATGCGCTCGCCGCCGCCCTGCAGCGGAACCACCAGGCCGCGCCCCGGGCAGATGCCGGTAAAGGGTTGGTCGTCCTTGCGCTTGACGTTCAGGATCGAAGGTTCGCCCCAGTCGATGCCGTCTTGCGTGGGCGTGCCCTTGACTAGCCAAATGTAGCAGGTGGGGTATGCCTTCCATTCGCTTTGGGAGTAAAAGACGTTGGCCTGGATATCCTTGCCGGTCTCATGCTGCTTGACCACGGTGCGAGACGCCGCGCCGTCAGCTACGGTATACAGGTCGAAGTACGCGTCGACCCAAGAGCCGGTAAGCGCGCCGTTTTTGTCTTTAATGGGACGAAGATCGATGCGCGCGCCGTCTATGTCGAACGTCTGCTTATCTGCAGCATCGCAATAATAGGTGTATTGGTCTGCGTCCAAGCTCGCGATGGCGCCGGCCTTGCCGCGGCTGATGAGGAAGTTTCCGTTCTCGTCGAAGCCGGTGCTTTGGCAGCTGGCGCCACCGGTGCCCCAAATGCCGGTGCCCGCCGGCCAGGCATCCGCCATCATGTAGACGGTGCCGTCGCCGCCCTGGATAAACGTGGGGTCGATAAACGAGGCGCTGTTTCCCTTGTGGCCGCCGTTTTGGCTGGGGTAGTCCACAAACTCGTTCACTAGCTCCCACTCCCAGGTCTTGCCTCCGTCCTTGGAGATGCTCACAAGGCCGTCCAGGTTCTCCGGGGAGTCGCCGTAAACGCCCCAGCGCGCGTCCGCGCCGGCGAGCAGCCAGCCGTTATCCAGGGTGATGATCGACGGGATGCGGTAGTGCTGGCTGTTGCCGGTTTGGTTGGAGACAAAGGGCTGGCCTGCCGTGGTGCCTGAAAGCGCGCGCGAACTTACCGAAGGCAGGGGAGCGGTGGCGCTTGCCGCTGCCTGGGCTTCAAAAAGAGGGTTTGCGATCAGCGTGGCGGGTACGGCGGTGCCCGCGAGTCCGGCGGCGATGAGGGACGCCGCGGCGATTGTCCCAAATGACTTCAGTTCCATGTATCCATCCATTCTGCTACGTACCGCCTTGGTAGGCGAGGCGGTAGGGCGTTGTCGGAGCGGCCGCGCTATAGCCAGCCGGTCAACGTAGTGTATGGATACAGATGTCACTTAAAAAGAGAGAGAACGGTTACACATGTAAGGTAAGAGTGCAAATGGTAGATAATAATCGGTATTCGGTCGGCGCGTGAAACGGTTGATATCGGTAGGTCGGGGCGAACTTGCTATCAGCGCTATGCTGCCGCCGATGCATTGCGAGTAAAGCGCCGGCGGCATATTGAATGCATGGGCTTATGGCATGGATTCCGCAAAAGAAAACAGGCCAGAGATTTTAAGCACTCTGACCTGCAAATCTGTCTGGAGCGGGCGACGGGAATCGAACCCGCGTCATCAGCTTGGAAGAGTAGAGACAAATTGTATTAGCTAGTCTACCTGCACTTATGTAGTCAATCTACCTGCTCATATCCTGCCATTTGCGTTCTAATCTGCCTAGTTGTACTATGCGGACAAGGAAGTATTTCCCATTGATTTCCCATAGTGTTTCCCATGAAAGGCAAGGCATGAGCGGGGATAAGTTCGAAACATTCTCTTTGGAGATATATGAAACGAGGAACAAATCCGGCGTGACGAAGAAGTGCCGCGCCATCTTTCCATACAAGGATGACGATGGGAAGTGGCGCAAGAAGAGCGTTACGCTCAATTCGAACCCTCGTGGGCGAGGCTCGGCGAGCAGGCTTAACGCTGAGGCGGAAGAGGTCCGCGCTCAACTCAACGCCGAGGCCAAGGAGGCATCCAAAGCCTGTGAAACCGTAGCTGAGTACTTCAAGAAGTACGTCGATGCACGCTCGCTAAGCGTCGAGCGCTCCTCAGCAAACGAGCTGCGGCGCATCCTAAGGACTCACATCGCGCCTACGATTGGAAAAATCGAGCTGGACGAGCTTACGCCTGATGATGTTCAGGCTTGGGTCACGATGCTATCCAAGGAGTACGCTCCTTCGACTGTTAAGAAGTGCCTCACTAATTTGCGCTCCGCAATGCGTGAGGCCGTGGACCGCGATAGGCTTGCCAAGGACCCCACGCGCGGTGTCAAGAACCCTAAACTGCCCGCCTCCAAGCCGAATGCTTTGGACGAGCGCGGTCGAGCCAAGGTTGCGAGTTTCATCGCATTGGACCCAGCAAAGCCCCTTAATATCGGCTTCGCGCTTGCTCTTTATATGGGTTTGCGCGAGGGGGAGATATGTGGCCTCCGTTGGCGGTGCGTAGATCTGGACGCCAAGACTCTCGAAATTCGCGAGACCATCGGTCGTGATGGCTCTAAGTGGTATGTGAAGGAGCCTAAGACGGGCGGGAGTATCCGTAAGCTCTACATCCCCGATAGTTTGGCGGAGGCCCTTAGGGCGCGTCATGCTCATATGGGCGAGGAGAACCTTGGTTCTGGTCTCACTCTGGACGAACTGTTTGTCGTCGGTGACCCTGCGGGAGGATACATGCAGCCCCATTACCTTTCGACACGTTGGCGCATAGCTGCCGATGCTTTGGAGCTTATAGGTACTCAGGGCAGAAGGCCGACGTTCCATGACCTCCGTCATACTTTCGCCACTGCGGCAATAGCTCACGGTGTAGATATCAAGACCGTTTCCAGCTTTATGGGCCACGCTAACGCTGCCATGACGATGAACACCTATGCAGATGCCGACCCCGACGCTAAAAGGCGCGGAGCGGAGACTGTTGCCAGGGCGTATCAAGAGGAGATTGCGCGTCACGTTGGCGATGGCGAGGTTCTGGAGTTCTCTAGGACCGGAACCGATGAATAGGGGCGCGGATGAACTCTAGGCAGTATTCCGAGGAGAGTCCACGGGACCTTTTATCGACGAGGCTGCATCAGGCCATCGTTATCGCGGACCTAATCGCAACCCACCGAGGGGACACCTCTAGGAGCTACACCATCGGAGAGGCTGCGGGCATCATGCTCGATTACCTCGACGATATAGCCGACGTTCTCGAACGGGTCGAAATCGTTTGGAGTGATGAATGATGGGCGGATCCATTGACGAAAGGACCGAATGCGAGGGTATCGAGCCTCTGGACGCGACCGTGGCTGGGCGAGAGCTTTGCCTGCAGGTTTCCCGAGGGATACGCGAGTGCATGCGCGACCCCGAGTGGCTTAGGCGCTGCGATGAGTGGTGGGAGGAAAGGCAGGGCGATGCTGCTGCTCCCGATTTGGGAGGTAATGGGATTGAGCTGTGATTACTACAACCCATTTGCGGAGGGTTTATCGGTTACCAGCGGAGACGTTAACAGGGCGATAGAGGACTACTTGTGTGCGGAGGGCTTTCCAAAGTTCCCCATGATTAACTATGACGGGGAACCTCTACGGGACTTAGCAAAGGCAGCTGGTCAGTTGACCCAGAAGGAAATGGCAACGGCGCTCAATATGAGCGAGCCGACGATTTCAAGAAGGCTTGACGATCCCGAAAAGATAACGATGGACGAGTTTAGGGATATTGCAATGTTGTTCCTATCAGGCGCGGGGGACGATTCAACTAGGGATAGGATTTGCAGGAGCCTATTTGCCATTGGCCGTAGAACTCCTCGCGATATCATTCACGATTCCGAGATGGCGATGCGGGAGGAGATTGCTGAGGTGGCGGCTGAGTTGTCGGGAGAGGATTTGCTTGTAGCTTTTAAATTGATGCGGGCACTTCGAAACCAGGCGGAACTTGACCGCTGCAGCTTGAGTTACTTTCCAAGAAAGGAGGCCCTTAAGAAAGATTCTTTTGGCAGAATAAGGGATGGTCGTTCGAAAGCAAGAGCCTTCGGTGAGCTGTTCGGTGGGTCCGTTGTAGTTCGTTCGAAGCGTGGGGAAACGCCGAGACTACGCCAGCTTTCTACTGGTTTCGAGGATAGGTATAGAACCGCTTTGCATACTGAAGAGTAGGATTAGATTTCTGTTTCAATTTCTACAGTATCGAAACCAAATCCAGTGAAATAACGGCCCTCTATTGGGTCGTTTTTTCTATCGCGTGTTTGAGTTGGTCGAGATAATTGAAAGTTCGCAGGTAGATGGCGAACTATTACTAATCAGTCCATAGTGCTTTACTGGGTTTGTCGCGGCAAGATATGACGCGCGGCAAGACGTCTTGCCACCTAAACCGGACGAGCCGGAGAAAGGTGGTTCAACATGAACACCATCAGCTACAAGGACCTGCCCGCCATGCTGGATGTCAAGCAGGCCGCTCAGATTCTAAACTGCAGCCCTAGAACGGTTTCCCGCATGTGCACAAAAGGGGACCTTAAGGCGGTAAAAACACTGAGCATGTGGCGAGTCAATCGCGATGCACTTCTTCGTTACGCTGGAATTGAAATCGGGGAGGCGTAGGCGATGGGCGCACGGATCTACAACCCCCGATTCGAGGCCTCCGAGGTGTCGCACGTCTCGACCCACCTGCTCAAGCTCACGCTCACGAGGCTGGTCGAACAGGACAAGCGCTACCAGCTGGGCAGCTCGACGGCATCCGAGAGAATCGCCTTCGAGGCGGTGGCGAGGTACATCCCGGCCATAGACTCCGAACTCCGAATCCGAGAGATTGCGAGGGCCTAGCATGGCGGCGGGAGTCACCTACTACGGGTACCCCGTGCCCGACTGTACGGCGAGCGAGGAGGATTGCGCTCGGTACAGGTGCGCCGACCTCGCCGAGATGGATTCCATCGCCCTCATGTCCGAGCGCTCCATGCTCCTGTGGGCTATCGGAGCGGGGCGATACAGCGGCGGAGACGCCCCTCTCGTAAACAGCCCAGACGGGTACCCGATTCCGTTCGCCCGCTGGGCATCCGAGCGCGTCTCCCTCATCGGCAAGCGCCTCAGGCGGGGCGGAGCTGCCGGAGGGAGGCCGTGAGCGGGAAAGGCGGGGCATTCCGCCCCGCCCCGCTCTCGTGCCGATATTGCCGAGTACCGCACGACTTAATCATCGAGGCGCACGCCGACGGCCTTCCGAACACGTGGGCGGTGCTCCTGATGCTCACATCCTACATCAGGGACGAGGGCGAGGCGGTGCTCGTCTGCTGCTCGCGCGGAATCATCGCCGATGCGCTCGGAATCACCGAGCAGCAGGTAACCCATGCGGTCGAGGCGCTCAAGCGCAAGGGCATCATCGAGACCCCGAAAGGGAGGCAACGGACGGGCTGCGATATACAGGCTCGTCGGAGTTGGTTCGGATTCCGGACCCGCACCAACCAGAGTTGGTTCGGATTCTGGAACGGGCGTGGCGGGAGTTGGTTCGGATTCCAGAGCGGAACCAACTCAGGAGGACGGCATCCCCGACCGAGGCGGAAATAGTTGGTTCGGATTCCAGAGCGAAACCAACTGCCGAGTTGGTTCGGACTCAGGAACCGAACCTAATAGAACTTCTAAAGAAGTTCTTATAGGAGGGGCTTCTTTAGGTGGGTTGGGAGCCGATGCGAGAGCCGACGGCGGCGAACCCTTCTGGGGTTCGACCACCGACGGCGCGGGCTACCCTCCGCCAAGGGCGCTCCTACCCGTCGAGGAGGGAGGCTGCGGATGAGCGGGAGCTGGGAGGCATTCAGGGACTCCTTCGGGACCACCATCGACTACCTGCAGGGCGGATACCTCAACTCAGGTTCCCCAGTCCCGACCAACATCGCGCCCCTCGACGAGCTGCTCTGCGGCGGATGGAGGGCGGGACTGCATATCATCGGCGGCGAACCCGCTGCAGGAAAGTCCGCCTTCGGCCTGTTCTCCCTGATGATGGCCTCCCTCAGCGGGACCCGCTCGCTCTACGTGAGTCTGGAGATGGGGCGGGGGCAGTGCCTTAGCAGGTGCTACTCCTACGCCTCGCTCACGACGGGCAGGCCCTTCAAGTGGGGCGATACGTGGGTGCTCGCAAGGGATGCGAGGGCGAGGCGCGACGATGCGCTCAGGAGGGGCGAGGCGATGGAGTTCGCAGAGGAGTTCATGCGCTCGGATCCATACGCGATAGCGGCGAAATCGTTCGACGAGAGGTTCGGGTCGATGGCGGTGGCGGACTCCGAGGCACTGCACGAGATAGGCGGCATCGAGCAGGCGGCTAGGAGGGGCAGGGCGTCGGGTCTTGAGTGCGTGGTGGTCGATTACCTCCAGTACATCGACGTCGAGGGCGTCACGGACGAGTACGCGAGGGTGTCCGCTGCATCCAAGAGGCTCAACAGGCTGGGCGTGGAGCTTGGCATCCCCATCGTGGCGCTCGCTAGCTGCAGCAGGTCGGGCAACGCCAAGGGGAAGGCCCCCACGATGCACGACTTCAAGGGTTCCGGCGATATCGAGTACCACGCCCTGAGCGCCTCTATCATCGCCAAGGACCCTCAGGACCCACGCGCTAGGCTGCTGCACGTGGTCAAGAACAGGTTCGGCGGGACCACCGAGCCGGAGCAGCCGATAGTGTTCACGTTCGATGGGGCGCACAACTCCTTCGAGCTACCAGAGTGCTAGGAGGCACATCATGCACGACGAGACGCTTAGCAACGGGCGCGAGGGCTTCGACGGCGAGGAGGCGCACGCCGCTTTATCGGCGCTCCTCTCGTTCCTCTGCGGCGGCATCCCGCCCACGTTCGAGCAGCGGGGCGGCAGCGCCAGCGCCGACGATGGCGGGGTGTACGATCTATCGACCCCGCAGGGGCGCGAGGCGTGGAAGGCCAACGCCCCAGAGGGGGCGGTCCGCACCGTCGTTGAGGACGGCGGGGAGTGGGTGGAGGCGGTCATCGAGGAGGTTCGGGCCGTAGTGGAGGCATGGGCGGAACCATCCATCGGATAGATAGGGCGAGGAGCGGGCTGTGGTTTGCCGCTGCTGGTTGGGATATTGGGGCGCGGGCCGTTTGGTGTCCGCGCCCTTTCCCTATGCCTCGGCTAGGCGCTCGTCTGGGCATCCAGAAGCCCTCTGGAGCCTCGTGCATGCTCTTCCGATACAGTTGGCGAGGGACTCCTCAAAGGGCGCTCTAGGGCGTCTCGATGCCCCTGCTGCGGTCTTTGGGGGCATCCCCCCACGTTTGTTCGATGCGGCCCTACCGTGGGACCGGTGGGGGCAGGGAGAATAATCCGTGAGCTATGCTTGAAAGTCTCTTTTTCCTAGGAAATGGCTAGGATTAATTGAAGTAAAGCGGACTAGCCCAGACTTTCCCAGAGGTCCCCGTCCGGCGCGTTTCGTTGAACGATGGAGCGAGCGCCCTCTGAAAGGGCGCGATGCGACACTGCGGAGTATTGGGGAGGTATTTCCCATATTTTTCCCATTGCTATTTCCCATGAAAATCAAAAAAGAAACAGGCCAGAGCTTTTAAGTACTCTGACCTGCTATTTTCTCTGGAGCGGGCGACGGGAATCGAACCCGCGTCATCAGCTTGGAAGGCTGGGGTTCTACCATTGAACTACGCCCGCGTATATGGTCGGGACGACAGGATTTGAACCTGCGACATCCTGCTCCCAAAGCAGGCGCGCTACCAAACTGCGCCACGTCCCGACGTCCACAAAGAGGCAGTATAGAGCTTTCTCGCCAAACAGGCAAATGATTTCTTATTTTGGCAAACATGAACAACATGTTGCGGCGTAGTTTCAACTTGATGCATCAGAGTAAAAGCATTACGCGTGCTTTATCATGTTACGCCGTATGGCTGAGGGCGCTATGCCCATCCAGCAAGAGCTAAAGGAGATATCATGAGCTATACCCAGCGAATTGTTGCAGAGTTGCACGAGCGCTATGCCGACCAGCCCGAATTCATCCAGGCTGCAGACGAGGTTTTGACCTCGATTGCCCCTGCGGTAGATGCCAACCCCGCCTATGAGGAGGCAGGCCTTCTCGAGCGCCTGGTCGAGCCCGAGCGTGTCGTTATGTTCCGTGTTCCCTGGGTCGACGATGAGGGCAAGTGCCAGGTCAACCGCGGCTACCGCGTCGAGTTCAACTCCGCTATCGGCCCCTACAAGGGCGGTCTGCGCTTCAACCCCACGGTAACGCTGGGCATGCTCAAGTTCCTGGGCTTCGAGCAGATCTTCAAGAACTCCCTTACCACGCTCCCCATGGGCGGCGGCAAGGGCGGCTCGGACTTCGACCCCAAGGGCAAGTCCAATAACGAAATCATGCGATTCTGCCAGTCCTTCATGACCGAGCTCACCCGCCACATCGGTCCCAATACCGACGTTCCCGCCGGCGACCTGGGCGTTGGCGGCCGCGAGATCGGCTACATGTTCGGCCAGTATAAGCGCCTGCGCAACGAGTGGACCGGCGTTCTCACCGGTAAGGGCCTCTCCTTCGGCGGCTCCCTCGCCCGTACCGAGGCAACCGGCTACGGCCTGGTCTATTTTGTGGACGAGTACCTCAAGTGCCACAACGACTCCTTCGAGGGCAAGACCGTCGTGGTCCACGGCTCCGGCAACGTCGCTATCTACGCTATCCAGAAGGTTTCCCAGCTGGGCGGTAAGGTCATCGCCGCTTCCGACACCAAGGGTTGGGTCGAGGACCCCGAGGGCATCGATTACAAGGTCCTCGAGGACATCTACAACAAGAAGCGCTCCGGCAACGACCGCGGCGTGAGCCTTGCCATGTACGTCGACGCGCGTCCCGCCGCTACCTGGCATGCAGAGGACGGCCGCGGCGTGTGGCAGCTTCCCTGCGACATCGCCCTGCCCTGCGCTCGCGAGAACACCCTGCTGCTCGAGGACGCTCAGGCTCTGGTCGCCAACGGCTGCAAGATCGTGGGCGAGGGCGCCAACATGCCCACCACCACCGATGCCACCAACTACCTGATCGAGAACGGCGTCGCCTTCATGCCCGGCAAGGCTGCCAACGCCGGCGGCGTTGCCACCTCTGGCCTCGAGATGGCTCAGAACGCCGAGCACCTCTCCTGGAGCTTCGATGAGGTCGACGGCAAGCTCGAGAACATCATGCGCGGCATCTACCACGCATGCGACGACGCCGCGACCGAGTACGGCTTCGAGGGCAACTACATGGTCGGCGCCAACATCGCCGGCTTCAAGAAGGTCGCCGATGCCATGATGGCCCAGGGCATCGTCTAATCGATTCATTCGTCATTTGATATAGCCTTCATCAAAGGGGCGTCCTCGGTTTGCCGGGGACGCCCTATTTGATTGAATGGACAGTTGAGTGGCTCGCCTTCTCTAGGCAATGCTTACGTGCAGCGTCGTCTGACGAGTTTGGGCGGGAATGGGCAGGAATAGAGCGGGGCGGGGGAGTGCTCCTTGCTTCATCTATGGACGGTCTATGGACGGACCGTGTGCTGCCCCGGGCACTATTCTATGTTCATGGGTCAAAATGCCCATGTATCTGCTATCATACAAAAGTTGCTGTCATATATGCGGGCGTGGCGGAATTGGTAGACGCGCTGGGTTTAGGTTCCAGTGGGATTCCCGTGAAGGTTCGAGTCCTTTCGCCCGCACCATCTGACAACATTGGTTTTATCGTCAACTGGGTTTGATCGGCACCCCATCTAAGCCGATGGTATTTGAGGAGGAACGTTGAACATCTCTGCTTCTGACGTGAAGGACGCCAAGCTTACCGCTACGGTCACCATTCCCGCTGCCGACGTTGATGCCACCATCAAGAAGGCCTACAAGGCTGCTGCCAAGCAGTACCGTTTCCCGGGTTTCCGCCCCGGCAAGGCCCCTCGTCCCGTCATCGACAGCATGCTGGGCAGCGAGGCCGTTCTCGCTCAGGCCACCAACGAGCTGATCGGCTCCAACGAGGCCAACGTTCTCAACGAGCTCGACATCGTCCCCGTCAAGGAGGGCAACTACGAGAACATCGATCTTTGCCGCGACGGTGAGGACTACACCTATTCCGTCGAGTTCACCCTCCGCCCCTCCGTCGTCCTGACTTCTTATGACGCCGTCGAGATCGAGATGCCCCCTGCAGAGGTCACCGAGGCTGAGATCGACTCCCAGGTCGACATGCTTATGGGCTATCACGCAACCTTCGAGGACGTCGAGCGCGCCGTCGAGGCTTCCGACTACATCACCATGGACGTCGAGAACGTTAAGAACGCCGAGGCCATCGCCGGCGAGGGTCGCATGTTCGCTATGGACTCCCAGTCCATGCCCGCAGAGTTCACCGAGGCCGTCCTGGGCATGAACGTCGGCGACGAGAAGGAGATCTCCTGGACCCCCGAGGGCGCTGAGGAGGCTACCATCAAGGTCACCCTCAAGTCCGTCAAGGAGCGTAAGGTCCCCGAGCTGACCGATGAGTTTGTCAAGGAGTCCTTCAGCTTCGACAGCATCGACGCCATGCGCGACGCTATCAAGCTCGAGGTCGAGGCTGACAAGTCCTCCAAGCTTCCCGCTCTCAAGGAGAACCGCGTTGTCGCCAAGCTGGCCGAGCGTCTCGAGCTCGACAAGGTTGACGAAGACTACGAGCAGTCCGTCTTCTCCGAGCTGGGTCAGAACTTCCTGCAGAACCTCTCCGCTCGCGGCATGACCCTGGACGCCTGGCTGTCCGCCAACGGCCTGACCTCCGAAGCGTTCATCGCCGACCTGCACCAGCAGGCTGACGACGTCGCTCGCGAGTCCCTTGCCCTCGACGCCCTGGCCCGCGAGCTCAAGCTCGAGGTCACCGACGAGGACATCGACGAGGAGTTCAAGAGCGCCGGCGTCGAGGACGTCGAGGCTTCCAAGGCCGCCTTTGTTGCTGAGGGCCGCATGCCTGCCGTCCGCGACTCCATCCGTCGTTCCAAGGCCGTCGACTGGCTGGTCGAGACAGCTAAGGTTACCGAGGTTGACGAGTACGCCGAGCGTGCCGCCCAGTAGGGATATCAACCGACTCGCACACCCTCTTTGAGGGTAGAGTAATATACCGGGTAACACCGGATCAGTTTCGTACGGTGCAACGACTCATAGCGCGCATGCGCGGTCGTGCACCGTACGTCTATGTAACGCTGAATGAAAGGAGAGGGCATGGTTTCACGCATCGACTCCGCGCTCGTTCCGTACGTCATCGAGCAAACCCCCCGCGGCGAGCGCAGCTACGATATCTACTCGCGCTTGCTCAACGACCGCATCATCTTCCTTGGTGAAGAGATCAACTCCGTGACCGCCAACCTGGTCATCGCGCAGCTGCTTCATCTTGAGAGCCAGGATGCCGAGAAGGACATCTCGCTGTACATCAACTCCCCTGGCGGAGAGGTCTACTCTGGCCTGGCCATCCTGGACACCATGAACTACATCAAGCCCCAGGTCTCCACCATCTGCGTCGGCATGGCTGCTTCCATGGCCGCTGTGCTGCTTGCAAGCGGTGCCAAGGGCAAGCGCTTCTGCCTGCCCAACTCCATCGTCATGATTCATCAGCCCAGCGGCGGTGCCCAGGGCCAGCAGACCGAGATCGAGATCGCAGCGCGCGAGATTCGCGAGACCCGCGCCACGCTCAACAAGATTCTTTCCGACGCCACCGGTCAGCCTTTCGAGAAGGTTCAGGCCGACACCGAGCGCGATAACTATATGCGTGCTCAGGCCGCGCTCGAGTACGGTCTGGTCGACCGCATCGTTTCCTCCCGCGTCGAAGCTGCGAAAGAGAGCAATTAAGCATGCCTTCCGATAATCACGATACGCATGATCACGGCGTCGTCCGCTGCTCCTTCTGCGGTAAGACGCAAGATCAAGTCCGCAAGCTGGTAAAGGGTCCCTCCAATACCTTTATCTGCGATGAATGCGTTGCCGCATGCTCTGAGATTCTCGAGGAGTCGCTGGCACAGGATTTCATGGCTGCTTCCTACGGCATGCCGCCCATGCAGGACGCAATGGGCGAGTTCGAAGTCGAGGAAGAGGATCCCTCCACTTCCGAGGTCGCATCCAGCCTCATCCGCCGCGTGCCCACGCCGCATGAGATCTATGACGAGCTTTCCCAATACGTCATGGGCCAGGAAGACGCCAAGCGCGCCATGTCCGTTGCCGTTTACAACCACTACCGTCGCGTTTTGGAAGGTTCCACCGCTCAGACTGATGCCTCTTCGTCCAGCTCGCTTGGCAAGCATGCCAACGATGCGGACGATCTCGAGGGCGTGGAGCTCGCCAAGAGCAACATCTTGCTTCTTGGTCCCACCGGTACCGGTAAGACCCTGCTGGCGCAGACGCTCGCTCGCATCCTCGAGGTGCCCTTCGCGATCGCCGACGCCACGGCGCTGACCGAGGCGGGCTACGTTGGTGAGGACGTTGAGAACATCCTGCTCAAGCTTATCAACGCCGCGGATGGTGACATCGACCGCGCGCAGATCGGCATCATCTACGTGGACGAGATCGACAAGATTGCTCGCAAGGCGGAAAACCTCTCCATCACGCGCGACGTCTCCGGCGAGGGCGTGCAGCAGGCGCTCTTGAAGATCCTCGAGGGCACTGTCGCGAGCGTTCCCCCCACCGGCGGCCGCAAGCACCCTCAGCAGGAGCTTCTGCAGATCGACACCACCAATATTCTGTTCATCTGCGGCGGTGCCTTTGTTGGCTTGGACAAGATTGTCTCCGACCGTGTAGGCAACAAGGGCGTCGGCTTCAACTCCGAGATCGCCGGCCCCACTTCCGCCGACGAGAACGACCTGCTTCGCCAAGTGCTTCCGCAGGATCTCAACGCATTTGGCATGATCCCCGAGTTCATCGGCCGTACGCCGGTCATTACCCAGACCCAGGCTTTGGACGAGGACGACTTGGTTCAGATCCTCACCGGTCCGCGCAACGCGATCACCAAGCAGTATCGTCGCATGTTCCAGCTGGAGGGCTGCGAGCTCGAGTTCGAGCCTGAGGCCCTGCATGAGATCGCTGCCAAGGCGCTGTCCCGCAAGACGGGAGCCCGCGGTCTTCGTTCCATCTGCGAGGAACTGCTGCAGCAGACTATGTTCGACCTGCCTAGCGAGCAGAATGTCGCCAAGGTGATTGTCACCGCCGCCGCGGCCCGCGGTGAAGAGCAACCCCGTCGCGTTTACAAGGGTTCCGATATCGATCTCGACTAGCCCTTGCCATTGCATTTACCAGCATGACGCCGCCCCGAATTTGCGTTTTTGGGGCGGCGTTGCTGTAGTTAATATCGTTAGTAATTATGCAAGCGATATAAGTTTCATCGCCCCTTGAACGGCGCCGTACAGGTTAGCGTCGTTTCCGAGCTGGGCGACGGCCATGTTGGGCGTCGGGAAGCCGTCGAGCGGGCCCGCGATGCCCGAGAGCGCGACGTCCATCCGTCTCTAGAGTGCCTCCATGAGCTCTGTGTCACAGATTCGAACGTGGTATTATCAGATTACTGTTCTTTTCTGTTTAAAATGTTCGTATATGTTTGAGAGGTGCGTTGTGGACGTGCGTTTCGTCGCGGTGTTCATCGTTTGTTTTCTGGCCTCGCTGCTTGGCCCTCTGTGCGGAATCGGCGGCGGGGTGATCATCAAACCGGTCGTTGATGCGATGGATGTGATGGGCGTCGGCGCGGTAAGCTTCCTGTCAAGCGTCTCGGTGCTGGTCATGTCGCTGTCCACGCTCGTCCAAAATGCGTGTACGCGATCGTCGTCAATCGACTCGCGGTCCTTGATGCCCATCGCTGTCGGCTCCGCGGTGGGCGGTGTGGCGGGCAAGGTCGCCTTCAACCAAATGATTGCCGCTCTTCCCAACGCCGATCTTGTGGGTGCGGCACAGGCGGCGGTGCTCATCGTCTTCTCCGTGCTTGTTCTCATATACACCCTCAACAAAGACCGTATCGCCGGCGTTGAGCTTCGTGGTGCCGCTCCGCAGGCCCTTGCCGGTTTTTTGGCCGGTGCCTGCTGGTCGTTCCTCGGTATCGGCGGCGGACCGTTCAACTTGGCCATCCTGGTGTTCTTCTTCTCCATGGAAAGCAAGACGGCGGCTCAGGCCTCCCTGTTCATCATCGCGTTTTCGCAGACGGCGAGCTTTGTCTATACCCTCGTCAGCGGCAGCGTGCCCGATTTTTCCCTTATCGTGCTTGTCGGTATGTGCCTTATGGCCGTCATGGGCTCCGTGGTGGGACGCAAGTTGTCGAAGCGGATGGACAGCTCCACCATCGATCGCCTGTATGTGTTCGCGTTGTTGCTGATCATTGCAATCAGTCTGTACAACTTCGCTCGGTTTGCGATTTTGTGATGTGCGCTTAAAGGCTTGGAAGCCTGAAGGTCCGGCAGCCTGAAGGTCCGGCCCTTGAGCGTGCTTGGCCGCCGCGCTTGAGAAGCTCGATGCGTGCGCAGCCGGCGCGACCGCGCTACCCAACATCCTCACGAACGCCTGGTGGTTCACTTTCGTCCAGCTCGGCGGCTCCGGCGGCATCATCAGCCTTGTGCCGTGTATGCTCTTCGTGGCCAAGAGCGAGCGCTGCAAATCCCTTGGCAAGATGGCTGTCGCTCCGGCGCTCTGCGGCGTCTCCGAGCCCGTTGTCTTCGGTATACCATCGCGGAAAAGGAGCACAAAGAAGGCATTCAATCGCAAATCGTGCGTCAATGGGGCGTGCAACTGTGAATAGCGGGCGGGACCCGGGTTGATAGCATTGTTCCATAAGGGTGGTTCTATCGACCTGGGTTTTTCGTTTTATGGGCCGCGATATTGAACGGGGTCTGAAGCCGTGAGGCTCACCAAGGCACTCAACAATAACGTAGCCGTAGCGCAGGATGAAGAGGGGCCTATAGGACAAAAGGCGGGCGGCCGTTTCCCGTTCGCTTAAATCTCGTGCCCCGTTTTTATCTCCCGGACAAAAAGCGTGCCTCCTAAGCGGTGAAGCTGCAGGTGAGCGCCCGATAATCGAGCTACTATTCCTTTCGGGCGGGAGGGTTCGATGAAAAGGGCGAAGTGCCCGTGCTGCGGGGCGGAGGTGCGCAGTAACGAGAAAACTGAGGCGTGGGCGCGGAGATGGCGCTGCGAGCTGTGCGGGGCACCTGGGACCGTTTCGTAGGACTCACAACGTCGCCAGGCTCGAGGATCTCCCGGTGCGGCTGTTCTCGTGGGGCGGGAAGCTTCACGCGCCTCCCATCGACCTCGTGCACCCGGACGTGCTCCGTCCGGCCGGCTGGTGGGCGGAGCGCTGTCCGCAGCCGTGCCCGTTCCGGGCGGACTTCTGGTTGGGCTGCTCGCACGCCGAGAACCCGACTCCGGCTGGGGAGCCCCTTCTTTCCATGCCGACCGACGACGATATCGACCCGCTCTACAGGACCTGCTCGGCATCACCCAAGCGCGGGGGCGACGGACCCGTATGGGGGAGCTGAGCCACAAAGATATGTATCCCCTTTGGCTACACTGAAAAGCACGCTTTGTGTTCTATAAGGCTCCATTACGCGGGCGTGCATCATTGGATGTCCTTCACTTGATGGCACCGGCTGTCATTAGGAGAAATGGCGGCTTTAATGACAAGACGGTTGCGCAGGCGAGCGCTATAGTGATGACCAAATCCACAAGGAGGTCCGCCATGAAACGCAGCCCAAACAAAGCAATGGCCCCGTGCGTTCAAAGAGCTACCGCATACGCTCTTTGGGGCATGCTTCTGTTAGCCCTTCCGCAATTCGCTCGCGCGAGCGCACTTGCTCCCGCCGGCTTTGGCTTGAGCGGGTTTCCCCAACTCGTCATGTTGCTTATCGTCTCTCTTCTCGTCATGATGATCGAAGGTTTGGACGAGCATCTACGTCCGCTTGCGCGCGCTAAGGCGATTGCTTTCGCTTGCCTGCTGTATCTTGCCCTCGAGGTGGGGTTTCTTGTTGTTAGGGATACTCCGGCTTGGGTGTCGAGCACGCATGAGGGCTGGTTCGTTCTCGAGCAGGTTCTCTATATGACTTTGGTGATGCAATGGATGCTCCGGATGCACACGGACGCTACGGCGCACGATTATGGCCTTCAAGATGGTTTGCGCGCAGGGTCAGACGACAAGCGACTCGTTGGCTATCGCAACTATCCCCGGATCGCTCTTGCACTCTTTGGTGGCCTTACGCTGTCGTCGTTAGGGATGGATGTAGCAGATGCCTGGTTGTCCTCGTTCTTCGCGCAGCAGGGTTTCGCGCTACCGGTCGATTTTGCTATGGGTCTCTCGGCTTTCGCCTTCGCTGCGTGCGCGTTGCTTCCGTTGCGAGCTTGGCTTGCGAGCGGCATGGGTTTGCACGCATACCTTTTGGTGTATTTTTGCTCAAAAGTGAGTGCCCTTATGCTTATGCGACTGGTGCCAGCTGGTGCGAGCCTTTCCATTGCCGCGATATTTGGAGTTGCCCTTGCATCCATTCTTATCCTGTTGCTTGTTGCCGTGCATCTGAAGCGCGGCCATGCTGATGGTAGCGTGGAGTATGGGGGGTCAAGAGCTGCGAGCGAATACCTCGCTTGTCGCTCTTGATGGAATCGATGCGCTGTCTTCCCGAGAGCGTGAGGTGCTTGATCTCACGTTGCAAGGTCTTACCCAAAAGGAGATCGGTGCTCAGCTGGGTGTTTCGGTCGCTACTGCGGGGACCTATCGCACGCGTGCATATCGGAAGCTCGGTTTCACCTCAAAGGAGGAGTTGATCGCCCTGTTGGAAGCGCGCCGCCAAGTCAGGGGAGATTCTACCCAGGTGACAGGCGCTGATCTTGCCGCCCGGCGTTCGCAGGTGCTGCATCCGTTGCTGGCGAGCGCCGCGCCGTTTCTTTTCGTGGCGGCCGTGCTTTATGTGCCATTAAGCCTGCTGCCCTTCGAGGTGCGCTTCGCGCTATCCCCAGTACTCGTTGTTGCAGTTTTCGCGGTAGGAATCGTGTTGCTTTTCGCTGGCGCGACGGGTAGAGCGCCTGGCCAAACGACTGAACAAGCGACTACACAGACGGAGACGCGCGATAAGGGCATCACTAACAATGAATGGGGCGCCGCGTGCGTCTTGGCGTGCTGCCTCATCTCGCTCGGCGCGCGCATGTACACCGATCGCGGTTATACCGATCCAAACAGCGTCAAGCTCGATATCGTGCTTATCGCAGTCCTTTCAATCGTGGCGATTGTCCGCGCCCTGGGTTGCCGGCGTCAGGCTTTTGAGAGCATGCAATTCCCGTCCCTTCTCGATAGGAATCAGTTTTACCGGCGTGCCTGCAGCTTGTTTGTCGCTATGGGGTATTCGGACGATGAGGCGAAGGCGCTAGCGGATACGTGTCTGGGCAAAACCGCGGCGAGCATTGCAAAAGAGCTCTATATGTCTCCGTCGCGCGTGCGCGCATGCCGAACGTGTGCCTATCGTCAGCTTGGCGTTCGCGATGGCGCCGAGTTCCGCCGTGCTGTATCCAGGCTTATTGCTGCACAATTCACGTAGAGATTGGCGGCGTCTTGGAGCGAAATGTCTGCAGCTCATTTGCTGTGATATCCTGTTATGCGTTTACGCAAACTTCGACTCTTGGGGAGCATGGATATGGCAGAAGAGATGCCCAAGACATATGATCCTGCGGTCAACGAGCCCGCAATCCTTCAGAAGTGGCTTGATGGCGGCTACTATCGCCGTCGTCCCGGTGTGGGCGACTGCACCGTCACCATTCCGCCGCCCAACGTTACCGGTAAGCTGCATATGGGCCACGCTACCGATGACTCCATCCAAGATGCCATCGTCCGCATGGCGCGTATGCGCGGCAAGTCCACGCGTTGGATCCTGGGCACCGACCATGCCGGCATCGCTACCCAGACCAAGGTTGATAAAAAGCTGAAAGAGGAGGGCATCAGCCGCCTCGAGATCGGCCGCGATAAGTTTATCGACGCCTGCTGGGATTGGACCCACGAGTACGGCGGCATTATCCAGGACCAGATCAAGCGCATGGGTTGCTCTATCGATTTCGAGGACGAGCACTTCACCATGGACGCGGATTACGCCGAGGCCGTGCGCAAGGTCTTTTGCGACTGGTACCATGACGGCCTGATCTACCGCGGCAAGCGCATCGTCAACTGGTGTCCCAGCTGCACCACCGCCATCTCCGATGACGAGGCCGAGTACAAGCAGGAGGACGGCCACCTGTGGCACCTTCGCTACCCGTTGACCGAGCCCGTCAACGGCCAGGATTACATCGTTGTCGCCACCACTCGTCCCGAGACCATGCTGGGCGACACGGGTATTGCCGTCAGCCCCAAGGACCCCGAGAAAGAGGCCTTTGTTGGCAAGACCGTCATGCTGCCCATCGTCAACCGCGAGATCCCCATCTTCTCCGATTGGCACGTGGACGCCGGCTTTGGTTCCGGCTTTGTCAAGGTCACCCCTGCGCATGACCCCAACGACTACGCTATGGGCCAGGCCCACGACCTGCCGCAGATCAACATCTTCGACGAGCACGCGGTGGTGGTCGAGGGCTACGGCGAGTTCTCCGGCATGACCCGCGAACAGTGCCGCGAGGCCGTTCTGGCGTGGTTCGAGGAGCACGGCCTGCTGGACCACGTTGAGGATCACGACCACTCCGTCATGCATTGCTACCGCTGCGACAACACGCTGGAGCCCTGGCTCTCCGAGCAGTGGTTCGTTGCCGTCGACAAGCTGAAGGAGCCCGCGCTCAAGGCCGTCGAGGATGGTCGCGTGACCTTCCATCCCGCGCGCTGGACCCAGACCTACACCACCTGGATGGAGAACCTCAAAGACTGGTGCATCTCCCGTCAGCTGTGGTGGGGCCATCGCATCCCGGTCTTCTACTGCGAGGACTGCGGCTGGGAGGATGCCTGCATGGAAGACGTGCACGTGTGCCCCAAGTGCGGCAGCACCCACGTGCATCAGGACGAGAACGTGCTCGATACCTGGTTTAGCTCCCAGCTGTGGACGTTCGCCACGCAGGGCTGGCCCCAGAAGCCCGAGCTGCTCGAGGGCCATCATCCCACCACCGCGCTGGTGACCGCCCGCGACATCATCGCCCTGTGGGTCGCCCGCATGATCATGAGCTCGCTGTATTTCTTGGACGAGGTCCCGTTCCATGACGTGGTGATCTATCCCACCATCCTGGCCAAGGACGGCAGCCGCATGTCCAAGTCCAAGGGCAACGGCGTGGATCCCATGGACCTCATCGGCATGTACGGCGCAGACGCCATGCGCTTCAACCTGCTCACCCTGTGCACCACCAACCAGGACGTCAAGTTCGATGCCAACATCGATAAGAAGACCAAGCAGCTGGTGGATAGCCCGCGTACCGACCAAGCTCGCTCCTTTGTGACCAAGATTTGGAACGCCAGCCGCTTTTTGCTGATGAACATGGAGGGCTACACGCCCGGTGCCCCGGTAGCGGAGACCGCCGCGGACGCCTGGATGTTCTCCCGTCTGGCAAAGGCGTCGCGTAGCGTTACCGAGGGCATCGAGCAGTACACGTTTGGCGAGATGGCCCGCGGCGTGCAGACGTTCTTCTGGAACGAGGTGTGCGATTGGTACATCGAGATCACCAAGGGTCGCTTGAACGACGAGTCCACCCGCCTGCAGGCGCAGCGCAACCTCATCTTTGTCCTGGACGCGTCGCTTCGCCTCATGCATCCTTTGATGCCATTTGTCACGGAGGAGATTTGGGATACCATGCCCGCTAGCTGGCTTGACGTTGACCCGGCTACCGGTGAGGCTAGCCGCGCCGATGCCCTGATCGTTGCCGCCTGGCCCGAGCCCGACGCACTCGCCCAGTACGTGGACGAGGACGCCGAGCGCTCGTTCGAGCTGCTCCGCACCGTGGTGACCGCAGCCCGTTCCACTCGCGCCCGCTACCGTCTGAGCCCGCGCGAGGAGCTTGATTTGGTGGTCCGCGCCGGCGCTGCCGACGTCGAAGCGCTCGAGGGCCTGCGTGGCACCATCGAGTCGCTCGCCCGTACCAGCAGCTTGGTGATGGGCGCCGACGTCGATAAGCCCGCGGCCAGCACCGCCATTGTCGAAGGCGGCGTCGAGGTCTTCATCGTCCTGGAGGGCAAGGTGGACCTGTCTGCCGAGAAGGCTCGCATCGAGAAGGAGATCGCTTCTTCCGAGAAGGAGCTTGCCGGTCTCGAGCGCATGCTCGCCAACGAGGGCTTCATTTCCAAGGCGGCTCCCGCCGTGGTCGAGGGCAAGCGTGCCCGCGCCGCAGAGCTTGCCGACGCTCTGGAGGCCCTGAAGGGTCAGCTCGCTGACTTCTCATAGTTGTAGCGCTATGTTTGGGTGCGCCCCGCGGTGGGATGTCCGCTGCGGGGCGCACTTTTTTGATATGTTCAATTTGCGTGCCGGCGCATGTGCGCCGCGGTAGAAGGAGTGCTCGCGATGACATATAGTTGCCCGTTTTCCATCGAGGAGCTGGCGTATGACGAGGCGGTGCGCATCGCGCACGATACGGGGAAGATCTCCGGCGACGCCGGTCCTTTGCTTGAGACCGTGGTGGATATGCTGGACGAGCTCGAGCGCCCGGACTCGCACTTTGATTGCATCCAGATCGCGGGTACCAACGGCAAGACCTCGACGTCGCGTTTCGCAGCGTCGATCCTTGGTGGAGAGGGACTGAAGTGCGCGTTGTATACCTCGCCCGAGCTCGTCCATATGGAAGAGCGCATGGAGATCTTGGGTGCCCCCGTGGCGCCTGCGCAGTTTGCCCACGGCGTCTCCGCGGCTCGCGAGGCGGGCCGTCGCGTCAACCTTCGTCGCGAGGAGGCCGGCGAGGCCCGCTATACCATCACGCCCTTTGATTTGCTTACAGTTGCCGCGATGGTGGTTTTTGCAGAGGCCGGCGTAGACGTGGCGGTGCTGGAGGTTGGCATGGGCGGTCGCTGGGATGCCACCAGCGCCACCGACCCCGTAGCCGTTGCCGTGACGGGCATCGGCTTGGACCACATGAGGATTTTGGGCGATACCTTGGAGAAGATCGCGGCCGAGAAAGCGGCGGTCATCAAGCCGGGGCGCATCGTTGTGCTGGGCGAGGGCACGCACGAGCCCGGTGTGTGGCGCGTCATGAGCGAGCGGTGCGATGAGTGCGGCGTTGCGCCGCTGGTCTCCTCGCATGAGACGCTTGAGCTGCCGGAGCGTCTGGGCGATCGCGTGCGCTTTGCCTGCCAGACCGCTAGGCGCCGCTACGAGGTCTCAATGCCCAAGCCGTCCTATCAGCCGCAAAACGCTGCGTGTGCCATCTACCTGTGCGAGGCGTATATGGGGCGAGCACTTGATGCGGCATCGCTGCAGGCGTCTCTTGCGGCTTGCCCCACGCCCGGCAGGTTCGATGTGCTGCGTGAAAGCCCCCTGGTGCTGGTAGACGCCTGCCATAATCCGCAGAGCTGCGAGAACTTTGTTTCAGCGTTGGACGAGATCGATCCGGTGGTGGAAAACAGGCCGGCCCTCTTGGTGGCCGCTCTGGCCGACAAGGATGTCTCCGGCATCGTAAACGTGCTTCTCCCGGCGTTTCCCGCCTTTGCGGTGACCCAAACGGCGAGCGACCGTTCGCTACCTGCGGGAGAGCTAGCGAAGCTCGTTGAGGACGAGCTTGCACGCTGCGGCCGCGCGAACGCTTCCGTAGAGGTGTTCGCCTGTGTGGACGATGCCCTGGATGCGTTCACCGCCGCAGGTAGAGACGTGGTCGCCGCGGGTACCATTACGCTTGCGGGCGAGGTGGCGGGCTGTCTTTCCCGCAGGTAGGCACTTGCTATAGCGAGCGGGCGATCTGCTGCATAGCGGGCGCGGCGTATTCCAAGAAGTCGCGGTATCCGCAGTAGTCTTGGCGGTAATAGGCAACGTTCAAGCGCTTGCAATTCTTGTGGCAGATGCGCTCGAAGGGGCAGGTGGCGCACTGCGAGCAGTCGCGGCGCGGCTCCGCCAGGAAGGTTTTGACGGCGTCGCACGTGGCCATGTCCTCAAGCGAGTCCGTTTGAACGTTGCCGCAACGGTACTGATCGAGCACGTAGAAATCGCAAGGGTAGACGTCCCCGTTGCTCTCGACCACAAATTGCGGAGCGCACCGGCCCAGCATGCCGCACTGCTGCGGCGGGTAGCCGCGAAACAGCGGGATCACGTTGTCGAAAAGCGTCACGCTCATGTAGTGGCCCCGGCGGAAATCCTCTGTCCATAGGCGGAAGAAGGCCTTGTAAAACGATGCGAACGCCTCGGGCGTCAGCGAGAACTCGTCCCCCTCCTCATCGTCAAAGCCGGGCAGGCAGGGGATGAGCTGCACGTAGTCCAGCTTATGCTGGCGGTAGAACTTGTAGACCTTTTGCGGATGCTTGGCCAGCTGCGCGGTGAGCACCGTGAGGACGTTGAAGTCGACCTGCGCCGCTCGCAGAAGCTCTATGGCGTGCATGACGCGGTCGTAGGTGCCCTCTTGCGCGGAGTCAGGACGCAGCCAGTTGTGCAGGTCGCGGTAGCCGTCAAGTGAGACGCCTACCAGGAAGTTGTTCTCATGGAAGAACTCTGCCCATTCTTTGTCTACGAGATAGCCGTTGGTTTGCAGCGCGTAATGGATGGTTTGATTGATGCGGTGGTCCGAGACGTAGCGGGTGAAGTCCCGGAAGAACTCGAGCCCCGCCAGCGTGGGTTCGCCGCCTTGGAACGCAAAGGTGACCTCCGCATCCTCGCCCAGGCCAAGCGCGCGGTCAATAAGGGCGCGCATGGTTTGGGACTGCATCACGCCGTGACTTTTGACCTCGCGATGCGCCGACACGTCTGCATAGAAACAGTATCGGCAGCGCATGTTGCAAAGCGATGACGCCGGCTTGATGAGAAAACTGATGTGCTTCATGGTGTCCCTGTTATACGTGGTTGAAATCTAGCAGTGGGTCTAGTATAGCCTTGCGCTCGCTAGGATAGAATCAACTGCGGGCGCGGTGCGTGCGGGTGCATGCGCCGTGACGAGTTTGGAACCTTATTTGGGATTTGTTTGCAGCGCCGCGATGCTCGCGGGCGCCTATGCGGGTGCTCGCGGGTTGCGGCAAGGTCGATATTGGAGGAGCTATGGCAACCGTTGATGAAGCGCGAATCGCTCGCGTGCTGCAGGTTCTTGGCGAGGGGCATTCGGGCTCCCAGCTGCTGGTGACCGATCCGTGGTCTATCTACTATCTGACCGGCTTCTATGCGGAGATGGGGGAGCGGTTCTCCGGTCTGCTGCTGTCCGATGGCGAGCGCCCGGTCATCTTCGACAACGCGCTGTTCCCCATCGATGAGTATGACAATGCGGACGTGGTGCTCTTTAGCGATACCGATGACCTTGCAGGGGTCTTGATGGCTCGCATCGACCCTGACCGCCCGCTGAGCATCGACGCGCAGATGAGATCTGGTTTCCTGCTGCCGTTGCAGGAGCGCCGCGCCGCCGCATCGTTCTTTTTGGGGTCTTACGCCGTTGCGCGCACGCGGGCGATCAAGGACCAACGCGAACGCGAGCTTATGCGCCGTGCAAGCCAGATCAACGATCAGGTGATGGCGCAGCTGCCCTCCCTGGTGCATGCGGGCGTGACGGAGCGCGAGGTTGCCTCGCGGCTATCGGGCCTCTACAAGGAGCTGGGGTGCGACGGATTCTCGTTCCCTCCCATCGTGAGCTTTGGCGCCAACGCGGCAGATCCCCATCACGAGCCGGATGACACCGTGCTGGGCGACAATCAGGTTGTGCTGTTTGATATCGGCGGCCAGTATCGCGATTATTGCTCTGACATGACGCGCACTTTCTTTTGGGGCGAGCCGGACGAGGAGTCCGCTCGCATCTATGACGTGGTGCGTCGCGCGAACGAGGCCGCCGAGGCCATGGTGCGTCCGGGCGTTCGCTTTTGCGACATCGACCGCTGCGCGCGCGATATCATCGAGCAGGCCGGTTACGGGCCGTACTTCACTCACCGCTTGGGCCACTCCATTGGCATGCAGGATCATGAGCCGGGCGATGTCTCTCTTTCTAACACGGCCGTGGTGGAACCCGGTATGACGTTTTCCATCGAGCCGGGGATCTATCTGCCCGGACGCACCGGCGTGCGCATCGAGGACTTGGTCCTTGTGGGTGAGGAGGGCGTCGAAGTGCTCAACTCCTATACGCATGAGCCGGTGAGGCTGGACGCGTAGGCATTCCTGTAAGGGCATAGCACGCGATCTCTGGGCGCCGTGCCTGGTATTTAGGCGCCGTGCCAGGTCTGGTATTACTTTGTGCCGTTTTAGACGGCTTATGTGGTCCCTTTTAATACCGCTATGAGAATTGGTATTAAAAGGGACCGCTTTTTTGCAAAAAAGTGGCACATGATAATACCGATTCCAAAGTTGGTATTGCCACGTGCCACTTGAAGGGCTTCAATATGGTCCAAAGTAATACCTAAAACATCGGTATTACTTTGGACCATTTTTGGTGCCATTGGTGCGTCCTGCATCGGTGCGGTCGCGGTTGCGAGCGGTGACAAGGGCCTAGCGCTCGCAATCGATATCGAGGGACGCAACCACGTCGACGCCGCTGTCCAGGATATCGGGCACCACCACATCGCCCATGCGTACCGGCGCTACCGCTTGCGTGGCGCGCAGCAGCTCCATGGCCTGCATGTGAAGTGCGCGGGGGATGGACTCCCTGGTGCGAACCGGCAGCAGCGGTTGGTCGCCGCCGGTGACGGGGACGGTGGTTGCCAAGATTCGCATGGGGCAGGTGGTCTCCTGCTCCGCAAATGCCGCGCCGCGCTGGCAGCGGTTGCCGTGGACGGATAGGACGCGGGTGACGTCGCCATCTTTCTCAATTACCACGTCGAGTAGGCACTCGGACGGGCATGTGGTGCAGTGGAACTGCAAAGCTTGCGTATCTGCCATGGCTACCGTACCTCCTTTGCGGGCGTATCCTCATCCTCGACGGGCTCGACGCTAAACGTGATGGTCCCGTGCGCCTGCTGCATCATCTTGGGTGTGAGTGGCATGGACTCCATGATGCTGGGTTTGAACGCGCGCGGCTTGCCCTCAAAGATGACCGTGCCGCCGCTAGAAACCTTGATGCGCGCGCGGTCATGCGGACGCCGCACGCGAAAGTACAGTTTCACCAGCTTATCCGTGTTTGAGATGACCTCCGGCAGGGCGTAGCCGGCTATGCCGCCCGCCTCTACCTTAAGGTTTTCGGCTTGGACGGGGGCGGGGTCGACGTTGGCGGCAGCGCCTTCCCGGCTTTCAAGGTCTTCCTCGTCCACATACATGGAGTTTGCCCACGATGCCGCGGTGGCGCCGGCGCGCTCGGCCTCAGCCGTGGCGTTGTCCGCAAGGTCGTGCACGTGTAGAACGTTGCCGCACGAGAAGATGCCGGGCACGTTTGTCATAAGGTCTTGGTTCACCATGGCGCCGCGCGTGCGGGGGTCGAGCTTTACGCCGGCGGCGACGGAGATCTCGTTTTCCGGGATGAGGCCAACCGAGAGCAGCAGCGCGTCGCAGGGGATGGTGCGCTCGGTGCCGGGGATGGGGGCGAGATTTTGGTCTACGCGCGAAACCTCGACCGCTTCGAGTCTGTCATGACCAATGATGCGGGTGACGGTGGTGGAGAGGTGCAGAGGAATGCCAAAGTCCTCAAGGCAATTCTTCACATTGCGGAACAGTCCGTTTGCGTAGGGCATGAGCTCGTAGACGCCCTCCACCTCGAAGCCTTCCAAGGCCAGGCGGCGCGCCATGATGAGGCCGATGTCGCCGGACCCCAGGATGACGAAGCGTTTGCCCGGCGCCAGATTCTCGATATTGATGTAGCGCTGCGCCAATCCCGCGGTGAAGACGCCGGCGGGGCGGCTGCCAGGGATCTTGATCTCCGAGCGCGTGCGCTCGCGGCATCCCATGGCGAGGACCACGGATGCGGCATCGAACTCGATGTATCCATTGGGGCTCATGCAGGCGACGGTGTGGACGGCGTGCGAATCGCGCGAGGGCGCGGGGGAGTCGATGCTTGCAGCGCCGTTCGCGTCGCCGCCGTCGATAGAGAGCACCATGGTGTTGGTAAAGACGTCGACGGCGGTCTGCTTCACCTGGTCGATGAGCCGCTGGGCGTATTCCGGTCCGGTGAGCTCCTCTTTAAAGTGCTCGAGACCAAATCCCGGATGGATGCACTGGCGAAGGATACCGCCCAAGTGCGCGTCTCGTTCTATGATGGCGACACGTGCGCCGGCTGCCTGCGCGGAGAGCGCGGCTCCCATTCCCGCGGGGCCGCCGCCAATGACCAAAACGTCATAGCGGGTGCGTTTACGTGCATTTTCGCTCATGGTTAGCGCACCTCCTTTACAGGGCCGTAGACGATGTTCGAACCCTTGTCCTCAAGAAGGACGTCGGCGGGATCGCAGTCGAGTTCGCGGGCGAGGATGCGTACCACACGGCTCTGGCAAAAACCGCTTTGGCACCTTCCCATCCCGGCGCGGCAACGGCGCTTGACGCCTTCGACCGAGACGGCTCCCGGCTCGCGGCGGATCGCGGCGACAATCTCAGCCTCCGGCACGGTTTCGCAGCGGCACACCACGCGCCCCCAGGCAGGGTCGGACTCGATGAGTTCTCGCTTGCGATCGGGCGAGGCGAGGTCGAAATCCTCCGGCACGGTGCGCGCGGGGTTATAGCCGGGCTTTTCGATAAGCGTTATGCCCGCTTGGCGAATGAGGCCCTCGATTCGTTCTGCCACGGCGGGCGCGCTGGCGACGCCGGGGGACTGGATGCCGGCGGCCTGGAACAGGCGCGGCTGCGCGGCGGAGCGCTCGATAAGGAAGTCGTTAAGTCCGCGGATGACTGCTCGCCCGCCCGCGAACGCGCGGACTAAGCGGCGCGTATCCAGGTCAGGGACCAGTTTACGGGCTCCGGAAAGCAGCTCCTCCACGTCCGCGGCGTAGGTATCGTTGTCGCCCGCCTCGCGAATTGCGGCCGTTGCGGTGATCACGGTGTTGCCATGGACCGTTCCGGTCACGATGACGCCTTTGGAAACCGACGTCGGGATAGGGTAGAGCGGCATGAGGGGACGAGCCTCATGGTCCAAAACAGCGATGTTGCCCTGGCGCCATACCAACTCAAAGTGTTCGCCGCCCGCCATGCGCGAGATGTCGGCGCAGCCGTTGCCTGCGGCGTTAACCAAGTAGGAGGCGCTAAGGTCGCCGGCGGACGTATGGAGCACAAAGCCGTCGGCATGCTCGTCGATCGCGTCGACCGCAGCGCTGCGCCAGAATTCGACGCCGTTCGCAGCGGCGTTCTCGGCGGCGGCGATGGCGACTTCAAAGGGGTCGACGTAGCCGGTCGAGGGGCACCAAAGCGCGCAGGTGGCTTCCTTGCTCGCGCGGGGCTCGTGCTCCCAGATCTCATTGTCCTCTATAATGCGCATGTCCTCGACGCCGTTGGCGCGTCCGTTTTCCAGCAGCTTTTCCAGGTGCTCGCGGTCGGCGGGGGAGAAACCCAGCACCATGGAGCCGGTGCGCTTAAAACCAAATCCAAGCTCTTTGGCCCAACGGCCGTAGAGGGCGCAGCCGCGTGCGTTAACGCTCGCCTTGACGGTGCCTGCCGCCGGATCGTATCCGGCGTGGACAAGACCGCCGTTTGCCTTTGTCGAGCCCAGCGCGATGTCGTTGCCCGCCTCCACGCAGGCGATCGCAAGGTCATATCGTGAAAGCTGGCGCGCGATGGCGCACCCCGTGATGCCTGCTCCCACGATGACGATATCGTAGTGTCTCACCCTGATATCACGTCCTTTTTGGTGTCAGGTGTTCATGTTTCATGGCTTATGGTATCCCTGCGGCAGGATTGGCACGCATGATATAGACGAAGCGTCAATAAGCGTCCGCGAACGGCCTTATGCTCCGTTGGCGGGCGGCGCCATCCGTCCCGACGCGTTTCTATACATACGGGGCTTCTTGCTGCTGGGCGATGCCGCCATCGGGCCGCGTTGAATCAAAATGCATGAATAATGGACGAAGCCGCCGTATGCGGTATACAATGCCAAAGACCATGTCGCCGCAAGTCGGCGTACCAGATAGGAAGGTAGCGCATCGCTATGTCGAAGTATATCCAGGAGCTCATGTCGCCGCAGTTGATGATGGCGGTTTATCTGTTCATCGGCTTCATTGTCGCACTGTACGTGCTCTCCGTCGTCTATGTGTTCATCGACGCGAAGCGCCGCGGCGTCAAGGCGTTTTGGGCGTGGGGCCTGGTCGCGCTCATCCCGCTGGTCGGCCTCATCGCATACATTGTCCTGCGTCCCAATTCCTATGCGTCCGATCGCGAGGAGCAGGAGCTCGACGTCGCTATCCGCGAGCACCAGCTAGCCCAGTACGGCGCATGTCCCAAGTGCGGCACCACCATCGAGAAAGACTTTATTGTCTGCCCGGTATGCAACACGCAGGTTCGCAACGTCTGCCCCTCATGCCACAAGCCGCTCGACGCTCATTGGAAAGTGTGCCCGTACTGCCGAACTCACATCCAATAGGCGCGCACGCTCCGGTTTTCGCGGCGTGATATGCGCGTCCAAGCACCCGTCTTCCAAATATGTGGATGGCGGGTGTTTTGCGGTATCGATACATTGTGCGTGGGCGCATGGCGATACATCTTTATTCTGGTACTAAGCTCATCTACAAGAGGGAGATTTACATGAAGGCACTGTATAACGACGGCTCCGTCGCAGAGGTCGCGGACGAGGATGTCGTCCACGTAATCCGCCACTCCGCCGCTCACATCATGGCGCAGGCCATCAAGCGCCTGTACCCCGAGGCCGACTTTGCATACGGCCCCGCAACCGATAACGGCTTCTATTACGACGTCGACCTCGGTGACAAGAAGATCAGCGAGGACGATTTGCCCGCGATCGAGGCCGAGATGAAGAAGATCGTCAAGGAGAACCTCAAGTTCAGCACCTTCGAGCTTCCCCGCGAGGAGGCCGTCGCCCTCATGGAGGAGCGTGGCGAGAAGTACAAGGTCGAGCATATCGGCGACCTGCCCGAGGACGCCCGCATCACTTTCTACCAGCAGGGCGACTACATCGACATGTGCGTCGGCCCGCACCTCACCTATACCAAGGCGCTCAAGGCCTTTACGCTCACCGGCGTTTCCGGCGCCTACTGGAAGGGCGATAAGAACAATAAGATGCTCACCCGCATCAACGGCACCGCGTTTGCCACTAAGGACGAGCTTGAGGAGCACCTGCGCCTGCTCGAGGAGGCCAAGAAGCGCGACCACCGCAAGATCGGCCGCGATATGGACCTGTTCATGATGCGAGACGAGGCCCCCGGTTTTCCGTTCTTCCTGCCCAACGGCATGATTCTTAAGAACACGCTGCTTGACTATTGGCGCGAGATCCACACCGCCGCCGGTTACGTCGAGATTTCCACGCCCCAGATCATGAACAAGCAGCTGTGGAAGACCTCCGGTCACTGGGACCACTACAAGGACAACATGTACTCCACCGTCATCGATGACGAAGAGTACTGCATCAAGCCCATGAACTGCCCGGGCGGCGTCCTTGTCTACAGCTCCAAGCCGCATAGCTACCGCGAGCTTCCCATCCGCGCCGGCGAGATCGGATTGGTGCATCGTCACGAACTCAAGGGCGCCCTGCACGGCCTGTTCCGCGTCCGCTGCTTCAACCAGGACGATGCCCACCTGTTCGTTACCCCCGAGCAGCTGACCGACGAGATCGTGGGCGTTGTGAACCTCATCACCTCCGTCTATGACAAGTTCGGCTTCACCTATCACCTGGAGCTCTCTACTCGTCCCGATGACTCGATGGGTTCGGACGAGGATTGGGAGGCGGCGGAGGCCGGCCTCAAGACCGCGCTCGAGCAGCTTGGCATGGACTATGTCATCAACGAGGGCGACGGCGCCTTCTACGGTCCCAAGATCGACTTCCACCTGGAGGACTCGCTGGGTCGCACCTGGCAGTGCGGCACCGTTCAGCTGGACTTCCAGATGCCCCAAAACTTCGATCTCACCTACATTGACGCCGATGGCGAGAAGAAGCGCCCCATCATGCTCCATCGCGTCTGCTTCGGCTCCATCGAGCGCTTCATCGGCATCCTGATCGAGCACTTCGAGGGCAAGTTCCCCACTTGGCTCGCTCCGCTGCAGGTCAAGGTCCTGCCCGTCTCCGAGAAGAGCCGCGACTACGCCCACACCGTCTGCGATCAGCTCGTTGCCGCCGGCGTCCGCGCCAAGGTGGACGATCGCGACGAGAAGATTGGCTACAAGATCCGCGACGCCCGCAGCACGGACCGCGTTCCCTACATGCTCATCATCGGTGAGAAGGAGGTCGAGAGCGGCAACATCTCCGTCCGCGACCGCAGCAACGAGACCGTCCAGCGCGAGCTTTCCGACTTCATCGCCGATATCAAGGCAGAGATCGCCGAGCGTCGCTAACGGCTTTGCTTAGATGGGCTCATCGGCCAAAGCATTACAGAGCCCTTACAGCGCCCCGCAGCCCTTTTGGTTGCGGGGCTTTCCTTTTGATGGAATAATAAATTCTTCTTATTTGAAAAAGGAGGGGATTGCAATGGGCGACCTCGTGTCTATCGAGGAGCGCTATGCGTGCGCATGCTCGGCCCGCGCGTCTTGGTTTATGCGGGCAGCCCATGCGCCCGCGGCCCTTGCGCTAACGGGCCTTGCGGAGCGCTCGCGTTTGGTGGCGTGCGCAAATGATTTCACCGCTGCTTTTTTGCAGGGTTTCGATTCAACCTGCATTCGCTTTATCGACCGTCCGTGCGTGGACGAGTTTGTACGAGCGGGGAGGGATGCGGGATCCAAAGACGCTTCGCTTGTCTGGTTTGTGAATTCTGTCGGCTGCCTGGGGCTCAGGGTTCCAGATCTTCGCGCGCTTGCGGTCGCCGCTCGAGAAGAGGGCGCGCTGCTGGTTGTCGATAACACCGTCGCCTCTCTTTTTGGGTGCCGTGCCCTTTCCCTTGGAGCTCACGTGGTGCTCGAGGCCCTCGATCGCATTGCCGCCGGATCTCTTGGCTGCAAGGTGGTTGCCGTGAGCGTTGCGCGCGATCAATTCAAGCGGGGAGGGCATCGCGCGGACGATCCCGCGGCAAGAACGGCGTTAAATCATCTGGAGTCGCGGCTGTCCCAAAGCGAGGCGCGTACGTCCCTTCTTCGGGATGCGTCATCGCTTGACTGCATCGCCCAAGGACTCGATACCGTCGAGGTTCGCATGCAGCGCCATATGGATAACGCGAGGGCGATCGCCGAATACCTTTCCGCCCATCCAGCTATACCGCGTGTCGACTATCCCGGTCTGTCCGCCCATGTAGATCGCAATGTTGCTTCGAGTGTGCTTATGCACGGCGCGGGTCCGGCGATTGATTTCGCGCTGCCGCGGGGCGAGCGGGCGGGTGAGTTTATCCGCGCGCTTGGAGCCGAGTACCGTACGGCTCCCGCAGGAGGCCCCCGCACCAGGGTTTCCGCGCTCGAGGGCGACGGGGGTTGCACCGTCAGGCTTTTTGCGGGGACCGACAACCCTCTTGGCGTTGTGGATGATATCGACAGGGCGCTGCGCGGCATCGTCTAGGCGTCGGGTCTGGTCGCATTCATCTTGTGAATTGGTTCTGCATCGTCGGTGTTGCAGATTTAGTATGGGGAGGAAACTTGAACGCAGCGGTTATAGGTTCTTTGGTCGAGAGCATTGTTTTGGGCATCGCGCTAGCTATGGATGCCATGGCGGTCACCTTGTCCAATACCCTGTGCGAGCCGGATATGCCTATCTCAAAGAAGATCGCCATGCCCATCGCCTTTGCCGTCTTCCAGGCCGCTATGCCGGTTGCGGGGTATTTTGGCGGAACCTTGATAGCGCCTGTCATCGAGGCCTATGCGGGCATTGTTTCGCTGGTTATTCTCGCGTTCGTCGGCGGTAAGATGATTTTCGAGGCCGTACGGGAGTTGCGCGAGCCCGAGGCGTGCTCGGCCACCAAGCTTTCGTTCGCCACCATCTTCTTCGAGTCGATCGCAACGTCTATCGATGCGTTTGTGGTCGGGGTTTCTCTTGCCGCATCGGGCGCCGATATCGTGATGTACGGTCTGTCGATCGGTCTCACCACGCTTGCGTGCTGCTTTGCCGTCCTGTTAATCGGGCGTCGCTTGGGCGAGCGCTTCGGCTCTCATGCCCAGATTGCCGGCGGCATCGTCTTGATCTTCATCGGCCTTAAGGCGTTTTTCGGTTAGCCTGTGTTCGCGCCTATCCAAATAGCTCGGGGGTGCGTCGCCGTAGCAGCTCGTCTATCTCATCTTGAAGGACGCGATAGGCCTCTACCGCGCGAGCGCCCTCGGGCGTAAGGCTAGACCCTCTGGCCCCGTCGCGCAGCAAGAGCTGATAGCCAAGCTGGCCTTCTGCTTCCTTTACCAGGCGCCACGCTTTTGAATAAGCCATGCCAAGCTCTTTGGCGGCCTTGTTAAGCGATTTTGTGCGAGACACGCCGTCGAGAAGCATGACGCAGCCGTGGCTAAAGGTGCCCGGCAGCTCGGGGTTCTCCGAGTTGACCACAAGGCGCGCGGAAGCCTTCAATTTCATATGCGACCTGCCTTCATACAATCGCGATGCATTGGAATATCGTGTAATAGTTTGGACACTCTGCATTGTAGCAGCACCGACTGCGCTACAATGGGCTGCAACCTATACGACATGCGGCATGCGAAGGAGTACCATGGCCACGTTTTTCCCAGGTGAGTCCCATACCTTTTCCGAGTACCTACTCGTCCCCGGTTATTCATCCTCTGAATGCGTGCCAACAAACGTCTCGCTCAAGACGCCGCTGACTCGCTTCAAGCGCGGCGAGGAGCCCGCAATCACCCTGAACATCCCCATGGTCTCCGCCATCATGCAGTCCGTGTCCGGCGTCGACATGGGCGTCGCCCTGGCAACCGAGGGCGGCCTTTCCTTTATCTACGGCTCCCAGACTCCCGAGTCCGAGGCGGCCATGGTCAAGGCCGTCAAGGACCACAAGGCAGGCTTTGTTGAGTCCGATTCCACGCTGACCCCGGACATGACCATGGCCCAGGTCATCGAGCTCAAGGACAAGACCGGGCACTCCACCATGCCCGTGACCGATGACGGCACGCCCCGCGGCAAGCTTCTGGGCATCGTCACCAGCCGCGACTACCGCCCCAGCCGCGACGACCACTCCAAGAAGGTCGCCGAGTTCATGACGCCGCGCGCCGAGCTCATCGTGGGCGATAAGGACATCACCCTGAAGGATGCAAACGACCTTATCTGGGATAAGAAGCTCAACGCTCTTCCCGTTGTGGACGAGAACGACCACCTGGTGGGCATCGTCTTCCGTAAGGACTACGATAGCCACAAGACCAACCCCAACGAGCTGCTCGATGCCAACAAGCGCTACATGGTTGGCGCCGGTATCAACACCCGCGACTATGCCGAGCGCGTGCCCCTGTTGGTCGAGGCCGGTGCAGACGTTTTGTGCATCGACTCCTCCGAGGGCTTCTCTGAGTGGCAGAAGCGCACCATCGAGTGGATCCGCGCTAATTACGGCGAGTCCGTCAAGGTCGGTGCGGGCAACGTTGTCGATGCCGAGGGCTTCCGATTCCTGGCAGATTGCGGTGCCGACTTCATCAAGGTGGGTATCGGCGGCGGTTCCATCTGCATCACTCGCGAGACCAAGGGCATCGGCCGCGGCCAGGCTACCGCTCTGATCGATGTCTGCCGCGCTCGCGACGAGTACTTCGAGGAGACCGGCGTCTACGTGCCCGTGTGCTCTGACGGCGGCATCGTTTACGACTACCACATGACGCTCGCGCTCGCCATGGGCGCCGACTTCATGATGCTGGGACGCTACTTCGCCCGTTTCGACGAGTCCCCGACCTCTCGCGTGAACGTCAACGGTCAGTACATGAAGGAGTACTGGGGCGAGGGCTCCGCGCGCGCTCGCAACTGGCAGCGCTATGACCTGGGCGGCGCGCAGAAGCTCTCCTTTGTCGAGGGCGTCGATTCCTACGTGCCCTATGCCGGCTCTCTCAAGGACGGAGTCAACGGCACGCTGTACAAGGTGAAGTCCACCATGTGCAACTGCGGCGCGCTCTCCATTCCCGAGCTGCAGGAGAAGGCTCGCCTGACGCTTGTTTCCGCGACCTCCATTGTCGAGGGTGGCGCGCACGACGTCGTTGTCAAGGACTCCCAGCAGAGCGTGAGCTACCAGTAAGGTTGCGCACCTCACGCAAATCATTTGATTGCCAAGGCCTCGTCCCTTGCGGGCGGGGCCTTTTTCTCTGTTCCTCGTCCATCTCTTCACGTGCGTTACAAACATCCTCGGCGCTCATTTGGCTCTTTGCAAGTTTGCACTCATTTAACCTGTACTTGCTGGATAGTGCTGGTAACATTACGAGCATTACTGATTTGATTCCATCGATAGCGAGGAGCCTGCCATGTGCGATTGCTGCGAGCATAACCACGAGGGCCGCGTGCCGGGCGAGATCCCGGCATATGACGCCCGGGCCATTGAGGAGAAATGGGTGAAGGCATGGGAGGAGAGCAATCTCTTTGCCGTGGACACCGATTCATCCAAGCCCAAGAAGTACGTTCTCGAGATGTTCCCGTATCCTTCGGGCGACCTGCACATGGGACATGCGCGCAATTACACCATCGGTGACGCTATGGCGCGCCAGGCCCGCATGCGCGGTTTCGACGTGCTGCATCCCATCGGCTTCGATGCTTTTGGCCTGCCCGCGGAAAACGCCGCTATCAAGCACAACACCCAGGCCGCTGCTTGGACGTATAAGAACATGGACCAGGCTCTCGCGACCATGAAGCGCATGGGCTTTTCCTATGATATGGATCGCTTGGTCAAGACCTGCAGCCCGGATTACTACCGCTGGGGCCAGTGGATCTTCGAGAAGCTGTGGGAGCGCGGGCTGGTTTACCGCAAGAAGAATCCCGTCAACTGGTGCCCCAAGTGCGAGACGGTCCTTGCGAACGAGCAGGTGACCGAGGGCCGCTGCTGGCGTTGCGATTCCGAGGTTGAGAAGCGCGACCTTGAGCAGTGGTACATCAAGATCACCGCTTATGCGCAGGAGCTGCTCGATGATCTGGAGAAGCTCCCCGGCTGGCCCGAGCGCGTCAAGCAGATGCAGGCCAACTGGATCGGCCGTTCCGAGGGCGCCGAGGTAGACTTTACCCTTTGCGATAAGAACGGCGAGCCCATCCCCGGCGACGAGGGCAAGATCACCGTCTTCACCACCCGTGCGGACACCTTGTTCGGCAACACCTTCTTCCTGCTCGCCCCCGAATACAAGGGCCTGATGGAGCTTGTCGAGGGAACCGAGTACGAGGCAGCCGTCCGCGAGGTGGTCGAGGGCGCCAAGCATATCTCTGCCGTCGAGCGCGCCCAGGGCACCCTTGAGAAGCACGGCGCCTTCACTGGCCGTTATGTTGTCAACCCGGTTTCCGGCGCCAAGGTGCCGGTATGGGTCGCCGACTACATCATCTCCGATTACGGAACCGGCGCCGTTATGGCCGTGCCTTGCGGCGACCAGCGCGACTTCGAGTTTGCCAAGAAGTACAACCTCCCCGTTGTCCCCATCATCCTTTCTGATGACGACCCGTTGTTCGATCAGCTCAAGGACGAGCAGGGCACGGTCGTTACGTCCGTCGATTGGGAGGAGGCGCTCACCTGCGAGGGCACGCTGGTCCAGTCCGGAAAGTACACCGGTATGATCGGCGGCAAGCACTCCGAGGGCGAGGCAGCCATCGTCGCCGACCTGGAGGCGGCTGGCACCGGCAGGCGTTCCGTTCAGTTCCGCCTGCGCGACTGGCTTATCTCCCGCCAGCGCTACTGGGGAAACCCCATCCCGGCAATCCACTGCGAGCACTGCGGCATCGTTCCGGTTCCCGAGGACCAGCTGCCGGTGACGCTTCCCGAGAACCTTGACCTGGGCGCTGGCGAGACGCTCGCGGAGTGCCGTGAGTTCTATGAGACCACCTGCCCGGTCTGCGGTGCGCCCGCCCGTCGCGAGACGGATACCATGGACACCTTCACGTGCTCCAGCTGGTACTACCTGCGCTATACCGATCCGCACAACACGGAGCTTCCTTTCTCCAAGGAGGCCGCGAACCATTGGATGCCGGTCGATAACTACATCGGCGGCATCGAGCACGCGATCCTGCACCTGCTCTATAGCCGCTTCTTCACCAAGGCGCTGCGCGATATTGGGTTGCTGGACGTGGACGAGCCCTTCACCAACCTGCTGTGCCAGGGTATGGTGAAGGACGAGAACGGCGATACCATGTCCAAGTCCAAGGGCAACGTCGTCCCGCCCTCCAGCGTCATCGAGCCCTTCGGTGCGGACACCATGCGCCTCGCTATCCTGTTCATCGCTCCTCCCGAGAAGGACTTCGACTGGGATCCCAATGCGGTGGAGGGTGCCAACCGCTTCATCAAGCGCGCATGGCGCATTGTCTGGCAGCTTTGCGAGACCGCCGGTGATCCCTCGACCCTCGATAAGGCGGGCCTGGACGCTCCCGCGCTCGATCTGTACCGCGAGCGTCACCGCACGCTTGCCAAGTGCACCGACGATTTCGACCGCGGCCAGTTCAACACGGCAATCTCCGCGATGATGGAGCTGGTCAACGCTGCGAGCGCCTATATCAACGCGGTGGAGCCGGAGTCGCGCGACGCCGCCCTGACCGCGCTGGTTGCCGAGGATATCGTTTCCGTCCTCGCCCCCATCTGCCCGTTTGCCTGCGAGGAGCTGTGGCACGCCGCGCTGGGTCGCGACGGCAGCGTCTATACTGCCCCTTGGCCAGAGTTCGATGTCGCGGAGGCTGCCGCGGATGAGGTCGAGATCGCCGTTCAGGTTTTGGGTAAGATGCGCGCCCGCGTCATGGTGCCCGCTGGAGCCGACAACGCCGCCATGCAGGCCGCCGCTGAGTCTACGGTCGCTAAGTGGATCGATGGTAAAACGGTGGTCAAGGCCATCTGCGTGCCCGGCAAGCTCGTCAACCTGGTGGTCAAATAACGGTTCGAATTGGGACTTGGCGGGGGAGATGCACCACAATCTCATGGAAACATTGTGGTGACGTAGCCCCCATTCGTCAGCTAATTTCGACCAGTTCGCCGATTTTTTGCAAGTTCAGCCTATTCGTGGTAAGCTGGGCAAGTAATTGAAGCTGTTTCGTAAGAGGGAGTGGGGTTTCGGCCCCGCTTCCTTTCTTGTATGAGGAGGTGTTGCATGGTCAAGAGCAAGTTGGAGCAAGAGATCATCGACGCATTGGAGGCGGTCGCCCAGGACCACGGTATCGATGTAGTCGATGTCGAGATCGTGGGCGCGACCAAGGCGCCGTGCGTGCGCGTTCGCCTCGATCGCCTTGACGGCGAATCCATCTCGCTCGAAGACGTGACCGCGCAGAGCGCATGGGTTTCCGATTGCGTTGAGCAGCTCGATCCTATCGCCGGACCCTATACGCTCGAGGTTTCGAGCCCTGGCATGGCGCGCCCCCTGCGTCGTCCTTCCGATTTCGCCCGCTTTGTGGGCGAGCCGGTTGAGCTCACCACCACGGCCATGCAGGGTCGTCGCAGCTATAAGGGCACTATCGCCCAGGCGACCGATACGCAGGTGACCCTGGAGCTTGAGGGCGAGGACCCTGCGACCATCTCTTACGACGAAGTGAAGAAGTGCGTCTTGAAGCCGGTGTTCGACTTCAAGCCCAAGAAGGAGGAGAAGTAAATGGCATCCGATATGATGGACGCGCTGATGGCGCTGTGCCAAGAGAAGCACATCGACCAGCTCTACCTGATCGACCGCCTCGAGCAGTCGCTTGCCAAGAGCTACGCCGAGATCTTGCATCTTGATTGGGGCGCCAAGGTCACCATCGACCGCTCCAATGGCAAGATCTACGTCTACAAGCTCATCCCCATCGATGATTCTATGGACGAAGAGGGCAACTACACCGAGTGGGAAGAGATCGACGTCACCCCTCGCGATACTTCTCGCATCGCCGCCCAGCACGCCAAGGCGGAGATCAACGCGATCGTCCGCAACTCCGCCCGCGAGCAGATCTACGAGGAGTTCTCCGGTCGTATCGGCGACATCATAAACGGCACCGTGCTTCAGTCCACCCCGGACTTCACCATCGTGAAGATCCGCGAGGGCGTCGAGGCCGAGCTCCCGCATTTTGACCAGCGCCGCTACGAGAACGAGCGCAACGAGCGTCCCCAGGGCGAGCGCTATCTTCACAACCAGCGCCTCAAGGCCGTCATCATCGACGTCCGCGACCCCAATTCCACGCTGCAGCCCGTTCGCGGCGAGCACTCTCGTCCGCCCATCGTGGTCTCCCGTACGCACCCCGCGCTGATCAAGCGCCTTTTCGAGCTCGAGGTGCCTGAGATCTATGAGGGCACCGTCGAGGTCAAGTCCATCGCCCGCGAGCCCGGTATGCGCTCCAAGGTCGCCGTCCGCTCCCTGGACGACCGCCTCGATCCGGTCGGTGCTTGCGTTGGCCCCAAGGGCAGCCGTGTCCGCACCGTGGTTTCCGAACTCCGCGGCGAGCGCGTCGACGTCATCTTGTGGGATGCCGATCCGGCCGTCTACGTTGCCAATGCTCTGTCTCCCGCTAAGGTCACCCGCGTGCTGATCGATGAGGAGAAGAACTACGCGGGCGTCATCGTCCCGGACGACCAGCTCTCCCTCGCCATTGGCAAGGAGGGCCAGAACGCCCGTCTCGCCGCTCGCCTCACGGGTTGGCACATCGACATCAAGAACGAGACCCTTGCTGCGGACATCCTCAAGAACGTTCCGGTTCCCGCCGCCCCCGCCGAGGACCTTATCTACGAGGACGATGAGGACCTTGAGCCCGAGCGCTGCGCTTATGTGGACGAGGACGGCGTGCGCTGCCGCAACCAGTCCCGCCCCGGCTCGCGCTTCTGCGGCGTTCACGACGAACTTGTAATGGGTGAGCCCGGCGCCGATATCATCGACGACGCCGACGACCTGATCTAACGCTGTCAAGCATGGCCCGTTTCGTATGTATGAGCACGTATGTGCTTGAGAGGTAGGTGAAAGGCGTATGGCGAAGGTTCGCGTATCAAGCCTTGCTAAAGAATTTGGAATGACTTCCAAGGAGCTGCTCGACCAGCTCGCAGAAATGAAGATCCCGGCGAAGTCCGCTTCGTCTGCACTCGAAGACGCATACGTCTCCATGGTGAAGAAGAAGCTCGCCCCGGTGATCGAGGCCCGTTCTGCTGAGATCGAGGCGAAGAAGATTGCCGAGCAGCAGGCTGCTGCAGCCGAGGAGGCCGCTGCTAAGGCGGAGGCCGAGAAGGAGCGCATCGCCGCCGAGGCCCGTCGCGAGGAGGAGCGTCGACTCTCCCTCGCAGCCCAGGCCGCCGAGGAGGCCGCCCGCGCCGCAGCCGAGGAGGCTGCCCGCGAGGCTGCCCGCAAGGAGAAGGAGCGCATCGCCGCCGAGGAGCTCGAGGCCAAGCGTCGTGCTGTTCCGGCATCGGATTCCGGCTCCCGCTTCCGCTCCCTGCTTGATCAGATCGCGGCTCAGGAAGCCGTCCTGAAGGAGAAGAAGGAAGAGGACGCGAAGAAGCAGGCTGCTTCCGCTTCCGAGCGACCCGCGCGCAAGGGCCGTGGCCAGCGCGGCGAGCGCGGCGAGCGTTCCGATCGCGGTGATCGCGGTTCCGCGACGAACGAGGCGCCCGCTCATCGTCGCCGCAGCAACGCCGCCCCCGCTGTTCCCGGCAACGTCGACTTCCCGTCCCCGGATAAGGGTGGCAAGGGTAAGAAGCGCAAGGGTTCCGCTTACGTTGAGGAAGACCGTTACGCCCGCATGGCTCGCGAGGCGGAAGAGTACAGCCGCGAGAAGGTCCTCGAGGAGGCTCGAGCCGCCGTCGAGGAGGCGTCCCGCGAGTCTACCGGTCGCCGCAAGAAGCGCAAGGAGAAGCGCGAGCGCGAGGCGGAGCAGCTGAAGCAGGAGAAGAAGCTCGAGGAGGCTATCGCCCAGGGCATCAACCCCGAGGATCTCGACGCCGTCAAGGTTTCCGAGGGCGTCACCGTAGCAGAGCTCGCCGAGGCCCTCGATGTTTCCGCTAACGACATCATCAAGCGCCTGTTCCTGCTGGGCACCCCGCTTACCATGACGCAGTCCATGAGCAATGACCTGGTTGAGCTCGTCGCCGACGACATGGGCCGCAAGGTTCGCATCGTCACCGCCGAGGAGGAGAACTCCTTCAGCTTCTACGACGATCCCAAGGACCTCAAGCCCCGTCCGCCCGTGGTCACCGTCATGGGCCACGTCGACCACGGCAAGACCAGCTTGCTCGACGCCATCCGTCACACCAACGTTTGGAGCGGCGAGGCCGGCGGCATCACCCAGCACATCGGTGCTTCCGAGGTCATGATCAACGGCCGCAAGATCACGTTCGTCGACACCCCGGGCCATGAGGCGTTTACCGCCATGCGCGCCCGCGGCGCGAAGATTACCGACGTCGTTGTCCTGGTGGTCGCTGCCGACGACGGCGTCATGCCCCAGACCATCGAGGCTATTAACCACTCCAAGGCCGCCGGCGTGCCCATCATCGTCGCCGTTAACAAGTGCGATAAGGAAGGGGCCAACCCCGATAAGGTCCGCCAGATGCTGACCGAGTACGGCATCATCCCTGAGGAGTGGGGCGGACAGAACATGTTCGTCAACGTCTCCGCTAAGAAGAACATCGGTATCGATGAGCTGCTCGAGACCATCCTTCTCCAGGCTGACGTTCTCGAGCTCAAGGCCAACCCCGATACCTTTGCTTCCGGCAACATCATCGAGGCAAAGCTCGATCGCGGCCGCGGTCCGGTCGCCACGCTGCTCGTTACGCGCGGCACGCTGCATGTTGGCGATACCATCGTCGCGGGTCAGAGCTACGGCTCCGTTCGCGCCATGCTCGACCAGCACGGTGAGCACAAGGACGAGGCGCGTCCTTCCGACGCCGTCGAGATCCTCGGTCTCAACTCGGTTCCGGCAGCCGGCGACGAGTTCCGCGTCTTCGAGGACGCCCGCGATGCTCGCGACCTTGCTGAGCAGCGCGCTCTCAAGGCCCGTATCGAGGAGCAGAACAAGGTCAAGCACGTCACCCTCGAGACGCTGTTCGAGGAGATGAGCCAAAACGAGCTCAAGGAGCTCAACCTGGTCGTCAAGGCGGACACCCAGGGCACCATCGAGGCGCTTGCCGACTCCATCGGCAAGATGGACCAGTCCGAGGTCCGTATCAACATCATCCACTCCGCCGTCGGCGCCATCTCCGAGACCGACGTCTCGCTTGCCGCCGCGTCGAACGCCATCATCATCGGCTTCGGCGTCCGTCCGCAGGGTAAGGCTCGCGACGCCGCGGAGAAGGAGAGCGTGCAGATCAAGACTTACTCGATCATCTACAAGGCGATCGAGGACATCGATGCCGCCCGCATCGGTATGCTTGCTCCCACCGAGGAGGAGGTCCAGACCGGTTGCGCCGAGGTCCGCGATACGTTCCGCGTTCCCAAGGCAGGACTCATCGCTGGCTGCATGGTTACCGAGGGCGAGATCAGCCGCGACGACAAGGTCCGCGTCGTTCGCGACGGCGTCGTCATCTTCGACGGCGAGTTCGGCTCCATGCGCCGCTTCAAGGACGATGTCAAGACCGTTAAGAACGGTTATGAGTGCGGTCTTGGTATCGAGAAGTTCCAGGACATCAAGGTCGGCGACATCTTCGAGGCTTACAAGATCGTCGAGGTCGCTCGTACCGAGTAAATAAGGAGGGCAAGCGTGAAGCAGAACAACGCCACTCGCAGGCTTGGCGAGCAGCTTCGTGAGAAGCTGGGCTACATCCTGCTGTTCGAGGTTTCCGATCCTAGGCTCGACCTGGTAACGCTCACCGGCGTGGAAGTCTCCATCGATCGCTCTTTTGCCCGCGTGTTCGTTAGCTGCGATGGGGACCGCTATGAAGAGGTCCTCGAGGCCCTTGGCTCAGCCAAGGGCCGCATCCGCAGCCTTCTCGCCCGGTCTCTGGATTGGCGCGTGACTCCCGAGCTCGATTTTCGTATCGACCGCTCCACCGATGAGGCGGAGCGCATCGCGAGGGCTCTTGAGAACGCGCCGGAGACTATCGACGTCGAGAAGGACGAGGAAGGATACCCGCTCGCTCCCGAGCTTCGCGCCAAGCTTGGCTTGGACCAACTCGATGCGGGTATCGAAGACGACGATGACCAGGAGTCGCATGAGTAGCACTTCTTGTTGTCTCGCGCGGAGCACTACCCCCGACATGTGGGGGAGCGTTATAGATTGCATCGAGGGCGCCCAGACCATCGCTATTTCGGGACACACCAATCCCGATGGCGATGCGCTGGGCTCCGCCCTTGGTCTCGGTCTCTCCCTTCGCGAGAACTTTCCTTCTAAAAAGATCGTTTTCTTGCTTGCGGATAGAGCGCCTGTTCCGCGCGTCTACCGGTTTATGGCCGGTTCGGACATGATGGTTCCTGCCGCCGAGTATCACGAGACTCCTGACCTGTTCATTTCCGTGGACTGCCCTACGCTTGGGCGGCTGGCGGACTCCGCCGTTGTCGCAAAGCGTTCCCGCGGCCGCGTGGTCATCGATCACCATCCTTCACGCGAGGAGTTTGGTGATGCAGCCGTTCGCGTGGTCAGCGCCGCTGCGACGGCCGTTCTTGTTGAAGAGCTCCTCGAAGCCGCCGGCTATCCCAGGTCTCCTCAAATCGCTACCTGCCTGCTTACCGGTCTTGTTACCGATACGGGAAGGTTCCAGTACCAAAACGCCGACCCGTCGGCGTTTGCATGCGCTTCGCGTCTTGTCGACGCCGGCGCGGAGCCCGCGCGCATCGCGCTCGAGGTCTATCAAAGCCAGCGCATCGAATATTTACGGCTTGAATCGATCGTGATGGGCCGTATCAAGGCAATCGCCGGTGGACGAGTGGCCTATAGCTACGCCTATGCCGATGATCTGGCTTCATGTGGTGTCTCGTCCGACGAATGCGATGGTTTGGTCGACGTCGTCCGCTCCGTCCAGGGCTCTGAGGTCTGCCTGTTTTTGAAGGAGAACGAGCAGGGCGTTATCCGCGGCAACCTTCGCTCTAAGGGTTCGTTGGATATCTCCCATATCGCGTCGGCCCATAATGGCGGCGGACACGCTGCCGCAGCGGGATTTACGTTTTACGGAACGGTGGAGGAGGCGCTTGATACCCTCCTGCCCGAACTCGATGAATTGGTAACCAACGCCCGTCGATAGGTGATGCACAACTTATGGCAAAGCGCAAACCCGCAGACTTGAACCTGCTCCTCGCAGTCGACAAGCCGCTCGGCTGCACCTCTCACGACGTCGTCGCAAAGGTGCGCCGAGCGGTGCACGAGCGCCGGGTGGGTCATGCAGGAACCCTTGACCCACTGGCTACGGGGGTCATGATTATCGGCGTTGGCCAGGCGACGCGTTTGCTCGGCATGCTCACGCTTGATTCAAAAAGCTATATCGCCGACATCCATTTTGGATACGAGACCAATACGGATGATTCGGAAGGAGAGCCGACCTGCACGGTGGAACCCGATCAATCCCTGTTCGACGAAGAGGGCGCCCGTCGCGTGTTGTCGGGATTCCTCGGCGCATCCGAACAGGTTCCGCCCGCGTTCTCGGCTATCTCCGTTGACGGCGTGCGCTCCTACAAGCGCGCGCGTTCGGGGGACGAGGTGATTCTGCCCGCTCGACCCATCGAAGTCTCCGCATCCGACCTCATCTCGATATCTTTGGATCCTGAGTCTGGAAATCCGGTTTGGACCGTCGCGTTCAGCGTGAGCAAGGGTACATATATCCGAGCGCTCGCCCGCGACATTGGCCGCGCGGCTGGATCCGCTGCCCACGTGTCGGCGCTAAGGAGGACCGCTTCCGGCGGCGTCGGCATCGGCCAGTGCCTGGCGGTTGATGGTTTGGATGCAAAGTCGGCTCGCGAGCGCGCGCTCGATCCCGTGGCAGCTCTGAATCTACACGCCTCCTCGATCTGCGATGAGCAACTTGAGGATGTGCTGCTGGGTAGATCCATTTCTGCTCCCAACGGATTGCCTGTCGATCACGGCAGCCAGGTGGCGCTTGTGCACGCAGGGCAGCTGAGGGCCGTCGCTCGGGTCGACGGCGACCGCTTCAAGATGGAGCATGTTTTTCCGCAAGGTATTGAAGGGGTGCGTGGATGACGTATTCGATCGCCGAACTAAGACGCGACTTTTTGGTCGGTGCGCGCGCTGCCGGCGTGCGACGCATCGGCGAGGGCTTCTTTGATGGATTCGATGGGCCTGCGCCCGCATCGATCGCAATCGGCGTATTCGATGGTCTACATGTTGGCCACAGCGAGCTACTCGCCCGCACGGTGGAGGACGCTCGCCGTCGCGGCACCATTTCCGTCGCGGTCACGTTCGATCCCGATCCCGATCAGGTGGTGTCTCGCAACCCATCGCTTAAACTCATGTCAGTCGAGGACCGTCTTCGCGCGCTTTCCCTAAGCGGCGTCGACGCCGTGCTCGTCGTCCCCTTCGATAGGTTCGTCGCGGCGCTTGACCACGTGGGTTTTTTCGAGGGCGTTCTTGCGCCTTACCTCGATATCCGCTCTATTCACGTTGGTTCGGATTTCAGGCTTGGCGCACGCGGGGCGTCCAACGTCGACGTTATCGCGCGCTGGGGATCGCAGCGTTCCATAGAGGTATTTGGGCACGACCTTGTTTCTGACCAAGGGGTCGCCGTAACCGCGACGCGCATTCGCTCTTTGCTGTCCAAGGGCGAAATCGACGACGTGAGCCGAGAGCTGGGGCGCACCTACGTTGTTCGCGGTGCCGTTGGTTCCGGCCGCGGGCAGGGGACCGGTATGGGCTTTCCCACCGCCAATGTCATAGTGGATCCCATGATTCAGCTGCCGCTTGATGGGGTCTACGCGGGTTACGCCTATCTGGATGGGTTCGTGTGGCCCGCTGCGGTGAACGTTGGGATTCCGCCTATGTTCGCCCAATCCAAGCGGTCCGCTCGTCTTGAGGCAAACCTTTTGGGTTTCTCCGGCGACCTGTACGGCAAAGACCTTAAGGTCTCGTTTACAAAAAGACTCAGGCCTTCATGCCATTTTGACTCAATCGCTCAGCTCATAGAGGTTGTCAACGGCGATATCGAAACGGTCTCGCGCCTTCATGGCGACTCGGCGATAAGGATTGCCCATGATTAGCGATGAAGATAAAGATAAGGTTAGGGCGGCAACGGATCTAGTGGAGCTCGTCCAAGAAACGGTCGAGCTCAAGCCGCGCGGCAGCGAGTTTTGGGGCTGTTGCCCTTTTCATGGCGAGAAGACCCCGTCGTTTCACATCATTCCATCCACGCAGGTATGGCATTGCTTTGGTTGCGGGGAGGGCGGCGACGTCTTTACCTATACCATGAAGCGCGAAAACCTAAGCTTTCCCGATTCGATTCGCTACCTCGCGGAGCGTGCTGGCATAGAAATCTCGGATGAGGGGCTGGCTCGCAAGGGCACCAAGCGCTCCCGCCTCATCGACGTGTGCGAAGAGACGTCGCAGTTCTTCCATACCATGTTGATGAGGGGCAAAGATGGGCGTGGAAGGGAGTACTGCTCGCACCGCGGGCTTTCTGCGGACGTGTGCCGTCGTTATCGTCTTGGCTATTCTGTTGGGCGCAACACGCTGGTCGCCCATCTTTCCCAAAAGGGATTTACCCCTCGAGAGATGATCGATGCCAACGTTGCGTTTACAGGTCGCGGCGGCGGGCTGGTCGATCGATTCTACGAGCGCGTCATGTTTCCTATTTTTGACGAGCAGGGGAAATGCATTGCCTTCGGTGGCCGCATCACGGGCGATGGCGAGCCGAAATACCTCAACACGTCCGAGACCCCGCTGTTCCATAAAAAGCGCAACCTGTATGGATTTAACTGGGCTAAGGAGCATATCGTCGCCCAGGGTGAGGCCGTGGTGGTTGAAGGCTATACGGACTGTATCGCATGTTGGGAGGCTGGGCTTGGCAACGTGGTGGCAACGCTGGGAACGGCGCTGACGGAGCATCACGTAAAAACGTTGACGCGCTTTGCAAAAAAGATCATCTACCTGTTTGACGGCGATGCCGCGGGCCAGAAGGCCGCTGAGCGCGCGATTCAGTTTATCGAGAAGGATTCGGTCGATCTGCGCTGCGTCATTTTGCCCGACAACCTGGATCCAAACGATTTTGTGCACCAGTTTGGCGGCCAAGCGCTTCGCGACATGCTCGATGCGTCCGAACCGCTCATGGACTTTGTGTACCGCAAGCTAGAGGAGCGTAGCGACACATCCACCCCGGGCGGACGCGCCAGGGCACTGGAGGACGCGTGCAGGCTCATCTATCCCTTGCGGTCGAGTTACGTGATCGACACGTATTTCATGCAGATCGCAGACAGGCTCGGTGTCGATGTGGACATGGTGCGCGACGTGGCGCCGCGCGTCTTTAGGGATGTGCAGAAAGAGGAGGAGGCATCCGCCCGCCGCGCGGAGCGTTATGAGCGGCAGCGCCGCGATCGGGAGTCCTCGTCCTATCGCTCCGATGCATCCCGATCGCGAAGCGGCTCTTTGGCCGCCCCCGCGGCCTCGCAGGGCGCATGGAGCATGACCGGCTCCACAGCGCCGACAGACGTTGCGTCGGCTCCGGTCGACGGGGGAGAGCCTTACGACTATGTGCCCTTGGATGCCTATGAGGACGCGCCGTATGCGGACGAGGCGCCGTATCCGGATGCCGGGGAAGCTTATGCGCCTGCACCCGCCCATCAATTTGCGGTCGCTTTAACGGATTTAGAGCGACGCTCCCTGGCATGCGAGAGGGAGCTCTTGACGCTTCTGACCGCCTATCCAGATGATTTTCGTCCCAATGCAGAGCGGATTACGGAGATCGAGTGGGTGGAGCCAAGGAACGAGACTATCGCGTGGGCCGTGCTTGCCACACCTGAGGGTACGTCGCCCCAAGACGTCATGGCCGCCGCGCGGGCCGTCTGCCCGGATGCGGCGCAGCTGGTAAGCGCGGGCACCATCGATGCGACGAGCAAGCATCCCACGCAGACCAACATCGCCTTCTTGCTTGACAGCCTTGAGCTGTTCACGTTGCGCCGCCGTATGAAAGCGAGTCAGTCGAAGCTTCGCAGCGACAAGAACCTGACGGCGGAAGAGAGGCGTGCGATGACTATCCAGGCGACGCAGGACGCTGCCCGCGCAAGGGAGCTCGCCAAGGCTGTCGAGGGCGTTGCCGACCCATTTAGGAATCTGTAGAAATATCCAACGGATTGACAAAGAGTCTGGCTGGGTATAGTCGAGTGTGTTAAAGTAATGTGTCCTATGTGCTATGAAGGGAGATTCTGTGCCTAAAAAGACGGAGAGCACCGGTAGCGAGCTCGATTCCTATGTAGGAAACCTGCTTGTCAAGGCAGCCACAAAGGGTTCGGTTACCGAGGACGACATCCAGATCGAACTGAAGGACGTCGACGTTTCCGATGCACAGCTGAACTCCATCTATCGAAGCTTGCGCGACCGCGGTGTTGAGATCGTCACGGCAAACGATGACGAAGACGCCGCTCTCGATCCGGATGATGTCAGCGATCCGGATGATGTGAGCCTGGATGACGATGAGAGCGATGAGGATCACGACGTCAAGGTCGCCAAGATGGCGGACGCCGAGATGGCGTCGGAGAAGCCCAAGAAGAAGTCCCGTGTTCGCACCACTCGTTCGCGCAATCGCGCCCGCGGCATCGATGCGTCCACGGTAATGCTCACCGGCGACCCGGTTCGCATGTATCTCAAGGAGATCGGTAAGGTCGATCTGCTGACCGCTGCGGACGAGGTTGACCTCGCTATGAAAATCGAGGCTGGCCTTGAGGCTTCCAATAAGCTTGAGGCTGCGGATGCGGGCGAGATCGAGCTCACCCGTGCCGAGATGCGACGTCTTACCCGCGTCGAGCAGGTTGGCCTTGAGGCCAAGCAGGCTCTTATCTCTGCAAACCTGCGTCTGGTCGTTTCCATCGCAAAGCGCTACGTTGGCCGCGGCATGCTGTTCTTGGACCTTATCCAGGAGGGCAACCTGGGCCTTATTCGCGCGGTCGAGAAGTTTGACTACGAGAAGGGCTTTAAGTTCTCCACCTATGCTACGTGGTGGATTCGCCAGGCCATTACGCGCGCCATCGCCGACCAGGCCCGTACCATCCGTATTCCCGTGCACATGGTCGAGACGATTAACAAGCTCGTTCGCGTGCAGCGCCAGCTGCTCCAGGATCTGGGTCGCGACCCAACCCCGGAGGAGATCGGTGCCGAGATGGACATGAGTGCCGATCGCGTTCGCGAGATTCAGAAGATCTCACAGGAGCCCGTCTCCCTGGAGACGCCTATTGGTGAGGAAGAGGATTCTCAGCTGGGTGACTTCATCGAGGACTCCCAGGCCGTCGTTCCCCCTGAGGCAGCGAGCTTCTCGATGCTTCAGGAGCAGCTCACCCAGGTTCTCGACTCTCTTGCCGATCGCGAGCGCAAGGTTATCGAGCTTCGCTTCGGCCTCGTCGATGGTCATCCCCGCACTCTCGAGGAGGTTGGCCGCGAATTTGGCGTGACGCGCGAGCGCATTCGTCAGATCGAGTCTAAGACTCTTGCCAAACTGCGCCATCCCAGCCGTTCGAGCAAGCTCAAGGACTATATCGAGAGCTAAATCACATCGATGCCCTTCGGGACCCCGGGTTTTCCGGGGTTCTTTTTGTATCGAGGCGCTTATCTGAAGGCGCTCTTCTGCAGGAGGTTTGCCGTGCGACCTCAAGAGGGTGTCGTAGATCACTTTACGAACTGCGGGTGTCAAATAATCGCTTAGTGCGGAACCGGGCTGGGACAAATAACGGCTTAGTGCGGAGGATAGGGCAAATAGTCGCTTAGTGCGGATCCCAGCGTGACAAATAATGCGTTAGTGCGGAAACGAAGAGATATAGCAATGGTACCTTATGAATAGGCCGTTCACATCGCCCATGCTAGAGGGCTCGGCCGATGCTGCCTGATGAATAGGTAAAGCTCGTCGGGCCCATCTAATCCGCACTAATGCACTATTTGACCAAACCTCCGCACTAAGCCCTTTTTTGACACACCGGATTTCTCGCACTAAGGCATTATTTGGCACAGCCCTTTAGGGGAGATGGTTGAGGGCGCGTTGGAGCGGAAACGTTTTGCTTTTTAGCTAAGTGGAAGGTTTACGCTGCCTGGTCGTGATCCCGTGTAAACGGTTGAACGGTTGGCTATCTAGATAAATAATAAAAAACCCCGCTCCAAGGAACGGGGTGAAAGCTCTGGCTCCTCGAGTAGGACTCGAACCTACAACAGCGCGGTTAACAGCCGCGTGCTCTACCATTGAGCTATCGAGGAATTCGGTTGCGGCTAAGCAACGAAGTTAATTATATCCATGGCTGGGGGACGCGCAAGGGGGAATTTGAAAAAAGATAAGAGACAAAAGATAGATAACGGTCTTATCCGCACATTGCGCAACGTGTGAAGCGTCTGTTTTTAGAGCTCGCGGTCTCAAGGCGTATTATCATGTTAAAGATCACTCCCATGAACTGACGCGACATCCCGCGCGTCGCGGAAGGAGATACATGTCTGAGACCATTACCGGTTCCCTGAACGTCTCGAACGACGTCATCGCCGACATCGCCGGTTACGCTGCCATGTCCTGCTACGGCGTGGTTGGCATGGCCGAGCAGCTGCAGGGCGCTGAGAGCGTTCGCCTGTCCTCCGGCCAGCGCCTTCGCAAGGGCGTTTTGGTTTCCACCGCTGAAGATGGGCTGACCGTCGATCTTCACGTGGTTATCGAGGCTGGTGTCAACATGAGGTCCGTGAGCCAGAACCTTGCCAGCTCCGTCACCTTCACGCTGCAGGAGATCGCCCAGATCGATCCCTCCAAGCTTAAGATCGCTATTCACATCGACGCTATGAAGTCGCGCGCCTAGTACGCGTTGTCCACGAGATGGAGCTGCAACATCTAATGATCGCAAAGACCGTTCGCACCTGTTTTCCCATCGCCGCCGGCGCGGTTGCTGAGAAGGCAGAGGAAATCAACAAGCTCAACGTGTTCCCCGTGCCCGATGGAGATACCGGCACCAACATGTCCCTTACCCTCCAGTCGGTTGTTAAGGAGCTTTCCGCCCTTCCCGTCGATGCCGATATGGAGGCTATCGCTGGCGCCATCACCCACGGTTCCCTGATGGGCGCCCGCGGCAACTCCGGCGTCATCACCTCCCAGATCCTTCGCGGCGTCGCCGAAGGTCTTGTTGGTGCAACCGAGCCCGCCACTTCCGCTCATATCGCCGTCGCGCTTCGCCGCGCCGTCAAGGTCGCTTTCCAAGCTGTCCGCAAGCCGGTTGAGGGCACCATCCTCACCGTCCTTCGCGACATCTCGACTAAGGCCGATGAGTGCGAAAAGAAGCGCATGACCGCCGAGGAAGCTCTCGACGCCATCGTCGTAGAGGCGTACCAGTCCGTTGCCCGCACCCCCGACCTGCTTCCCGTTCTGAAGGAGAACGGCGTGGTGGACTCCGGCGCCTTCGGCTTCGCCATCTTCCTTGAGAATTTCGTCGCCGCAGCCCTGGGACGTGCGAGCAACATCGAGGACTTCTCCGCCACGTTCGATGCCGATGCGGATTCTGCAAAGGCCGGCGCCCTGGATCGCGTCAAGATCGAGGCGAATGACGACTGGGAGGGATCGGAGTACCGCTACTGCAACGAGTTCCTCTTCAAGGCTGAGAAGCATTTTGACGAGGACAAGGCGCTGCAGTTCCTCGCCTCTATGGGCGATTGCGAGTTGCTGGTCGGTGCGTATCCCGACTACAAGGTTCACGTGCACTCCAACACCCCCAACCTTGTCCTTGAGCACATGCTCCAGTTTGGCCAGGTCTACGAGGTCTTCATCCACAACATGGACCTGGAGGTCGCCGAGCGCACCGCTAAGATCCATGCCGATCAGGAGGCTGCCGCCGAGCCCGCTAAGCCCCTTGGATTTGTCGCCGTTGCGGCAGGTTCCGGCGAGGCGGAGATCTTGAAGTCCCTTGGTGTCGACGTCGTCGTTTCCGGTGGCCAGACCATGAATCCCTCTACCGCCGATCTGCTTGATGCCGTCGCCAAGGTCAACGCCGAGGCCGTTATCATCCTGCCTAACAACGGCAACATCCGCATGGCTGCGGAGGCCGCTGCCAACGCATGCGAGGACAAGCGCGTTGTGGTCGTTCCCACCAAGACGGTCCCCCAGGCGTTCTCCGCGTTGTTCGCCGTCATGCCCGATGCGGGCGTTGACGACGTTGTCGAGGCCATGTGCGATGCGTACTCCGAAGTCCGTGACGGCGAGGTCACCCGCGCCGTGCGCGATAGCTCCGCTTCCGACGGCTCTCCCATCCACTCCGGTGATGTTATGGGTATCATCGCCGGTTCCATCGACATCGTTGGTTCCGACGTGCTCCAGGTCACGGTCGACTGCATCAATCGCATGATGGACGAGGAAGAGGGCGACTCCCTTACCATCCTCGCCGGCGAAGAGCTTTCTGACGATGCGTTCCAGGAGATCCTCGACGCCATCGAGGAGGACCAGCCCGACCTCGAGATCGATTCCCATCGTGGCGAGCAGCCGCTGTATCCGGTCATCTTCTCTATCGAATAGGGGACAACTCCATGTCGACAGGCGTTAAGCTGCCCGCCGCGTCCGCGCGCCTTGCTCGCTCGGCCGCCCTTAGCGACGACGTCTCTCGACTCAAATACGTTTCTGGCGCTCGTGAGGAGGCCCTTCGCAAGCTCGGTATCGAGTGCGTGGAGGACCTCCTCCTCCACGTTCCGCGCCGTTACTTGGATTTCACCAGGGCCTACTCCATCGAGCAGGCTCCGCTGGGCGAGGTCTGCACCGTCATCGCTACCGTCGACCGCGTGACCGAGAAGCGCCCGCGGCCCCGCATGGTGGTAACGGAGGTCTCTCTTGTTGACCAAACGGGCGTATTGCAGGTGGCGTTTTTCAAGCAGCCTTGGATTTCGCAGCAGCTGTCGCGCGGAGATCGCCTCGCCGTTATGGGCAAGGTCGAGTTCTCCTACGGCTTCAAGCAGATGGCGTCGCCCCATTTTGAAAAGCTCGACGCCGCATCGGTGTCCGGAACGGTGCTGCCGGTGCACCCCGTTCGCGACGGTATAAGCCAGGCTTGGATGAGGCGCATCGTTTCCGGTGCGCTCGAGCAGGTCGCCGATTTCTGCGATCCGCTTCCCGCGCGCCTTCGGGCAAAGCGCGGCCTTATGAGTCTGTCGCGGTCCTATCGCTCGCTCCACTTTCCCGTCGCCATGCCCCAGCGAGAGCTTGCGCGCAAGCGCCTCTCGTATGAAGAGGTGTATTACCTTCAGCTCGCCTTGCGCTTGCGCGGCAACGCCGGCCTTCTTGGCGTGCGTCCCTTCAAGCACCGGGTTGGGTCGCATGTTGACGCGCTTATCGAGCACCTTCCCTTCAAGCTCAGCGAAGAGCAGCAGCTGGCCGTCGATCAGATCCTGGAAGATATGACCAACGGCGGATCCGTCATGAACAGGCTTTTGCTCGGCGATGTCGGCACGGGTAAGACCGCGGTGGCAAGCGTCGCTCTTGCAAGCGTGGCAGATTCCTCATCTCAAGCTTGCGTTATGGCGCCAACGGGCGTGCTCGCCCAGCAATATGCAGTAAAATGCGGTCCCCTGCTCGAGCAGGCGGAAATCTCGTGGGCGCTGCTCACGGGATCGACCACGCAGGAGGAACGCGCGCGTATTCTGGATGGGCTGCGCTCCGGCTCCATCGACGTCCTCTTTGGCACGCATGCCGTTTTGGGCGAAGACGTTTCATTTAAGCTGCTAAGCCTCGTCGTTATCGATGAGCAGCATCGTTTCGGCGTCGGTCAGCGCAATGCCTTGCGATCCAAGGGTCCCGGTGCAGATCTCTTGGTCATGACAGCGACGCCCATCCCGCGCACCCTCGCGCTGTCTGTTTACGGCGATCTTGATACCAGCATTATTCGCCATCGTCCGGTCGAGGGCGCCGGCGTCGCCACCAAGGTGTTGGACGAAGCGAACCGCGACATCGCCTACGGCGCTATTCGCGACGCATTAGAACAAGGCCGCCAAGCATACGTGATCTGCCCCTTGGTCGCGGAGAAAGAGGACGACTCAGAACTAGAAGACGTCCCCGCCCTCGAGCGCGATGATGACGGAAAGGTGGTCGCCCCGCCGCTTCATTCGGTTGAGAAGGATATCGAGGCGCTGCGCATCACCTATAGGGGCAAGCGCGTCGAGGCGTTGCACGGTCGCATGTCGTCCAAGGAGAAAGACCGAATCATCTCGGAGTTCCGTTCCGGCGAGATAGACATCCTGGTGTCCACAACGGTGGTCGAGGTGGGCGTGGACGTTCCCAACGCCACGGTCATGCTTATCGAGAACGGAGAGCGCTTTGGTTTGGCAACCTTGCACCAGCTGCGCGGCCGCGTTGGACGTGGTAAGCTATCGGGCTCGTGCTACGTCATGTGCGCCCTCAAGCGCAAGCGGGGCCGTAGGTCTCCTGCCATCGACCGCCTCGAGGCCCTTGAGTCAACGACGGATGGATTTGCGTTGGCAGAGATGGACTTGCGGCTGCGTCATGAGGGCGAGATCTTGGGTTTGCGCCAGCATGGCGGCGTGAGCTTGCGGTTTGTTGATTTGGACGATGACGCCGATCTTATCGAGTGGGCGCATGCAGATGCCATCGAGACGCTTCGCTACGCGCCATCGCTCGATTCGGTGGCGACGCTTCCCATCAGGCATCGCGTCATCGATCGCTACGGCGATATCTTTAAGGAGGTTAGCGGCGGATGAGAATCATCGCTGGCGAATGGAGGGGTAGGAAGCTGTCCGAGCCCCGCGGACGGGAAGTCACGCGGCCCACGACCGATCGCGTTCGCGAGGCGTGCGCGTCCATGGTCGATTCTGCGCTGGTAGGGGGCATCGAGGCGGCACGTGTGCTCGACGCCTTCGCGGGTTCCGGAGCCATGGGCATGGAGATGCTGTCGCGCGGCGCCTGCTTCGCGGCGTTTTTCGATATCGATAGGCAGGCAGCCGGCCTGGTTCGAAAAAACCTGGAGTCCATGGGGTGCGCCGGCGCTCGCTACCGCGTTACGTCCGGCGACGTGCTTGCCATGTCGACCCGCGGTCGTCTTTTCGGTGCGCCGTTTAATTTGGTGATCCTGGACCCGCCTTATGATTTCGACCCGGCAGACGTCTCCGCCTTCGTCGAGCGCCTTGCTGCCTCGGGCAGCCTTGCCGATGACGCGTTGGTGCTCTACGAGCACGCCTCCGCCAAGCCCGGACTCGACCCCTTGGGCTTTATCGAGGAGCGCGACAAGCGCTATGGCAGCACGTCGGTTCAGCTTCTTCGGCGTTCGACTGAAGTCGAGTAAACTCGTCCGCGTATTCAATCCATTTTGCCTATCCCATTGATCGCACACATGCGAGGTACTATGCAACAGATTACCCATGCGTTGGTGCCGGGCACCTTCGACCCCATCACCTTTGGCCATATCGATGTAGCGCGTCGAGCGAGCCGCCTGTTCCCGCACGTTACGGTCGCGGTGGCGGAATCCTTGGGCAAAAACGGCGTCGGTACGGTGTTCACGCTGGACGAGCGCGTGGAGCTTGCCCGCACGGCGCTGAGCGACATTCCCAACGTCGACGTGCAGCCGTTTTGCGGCCTGCTTGTTGATTTCGCCCGGCAGGTTGGCGCCGGCGCGGTGGTAAAGGGATTGCGTGCCATGACGGATTTTGAGTACGAGCTCCAGCAGGCAGACCTCAACTACCGTCTGGATTCTGAGCTCGAGTCCATATTCGTGATGAGCTCGCCCCAATACGGGTACCTGTCCTCCTCCGTGGTGCGTCAGATCGCATCGTTTGGCGGGGATGTATCGGAATTCGTTCCCGTTTGCGTTCAGCGCGCCTTGAAAGAGCGGTTTGTATAGTATCTTGCTGCATGTGGTACTATTACCTGTTGATATGCAACCGTTGAAAGGAGACTGCGATGCCGGGCGAGAACCTTCCTGGCGAGAGGATCGAAAGCTTGGTGGATGAGCTCGAGGGCATCATCCAGGAGTCCAAGGCTCCTTTCGGCAAGGCTCAGCAGAAGATTATCGAGACCGAGGTCTTCTTCAACATCCTTGATGAGATCCGCATGAGCTATCCGGAGGAGTGGCAGAAGTCCCGCCGCATCCTTCGCGAGCGCGATGAGCTTCTTGCCTCTGCTACCGCCCAGGCTGATTCCATCATCGCGGACGCTCAGCAGCAGGCGCTCACCATCGCCGGCGAGCAGGAGATTGTCCGCTTGGCGCAGCAGCAGGCAGATGATATTCGCGATCGTGCCCAACAGTACGAGCGCGAGACCCGCTATGCTGCCGAGGACTACGCAGAGCAGGTGTTCACGCATCTGGAGGAGAACCTCAAGAGCCTCACCTCCACCGTCGCCCGTTGCCGCCAGCAGCTCAATGAGAGCGCTAGCCAGTCGCAGAACGGTGCCTGGTAGCTATGGCGAGCGAAATGGACATCCAGCCCGGCGCGGTGGATCAGCCGCAGGCGCCCAGCGTCATCGTCGATCTTACCGGCCAGCTTGAAAATCCCGGCGAATCCATGTCAGTATCCGGCAAGCTTGAGGTGGACGGTTACTCGGTGGGCGATAAACAACTGCAGCTTTCTGACGGTATCCAATACGATGTGGTTCTCACCAATGCCGGCGACGGTATCCTTGTTACCGGCATGGTTCGCGCGCACGCCACGGGTGAGTGCGACCGCTGTCTGGAGCCCGCGAGCTTCGACGTTGCCGGCGAGATCGAGGAATACTACCTTTTCGAAGAGCCTGAGGACGAGGAAGCCTACGAGGATGGATTCGAGCTGGTGGGGGAGGATCGCCAGGTCGATCTTTCCGGTGCCATCAACGATGCCGTCGTTATGGATACGCCCTTTGTGGTGCTGTGCCGCCCGGATTGCCTGGGTATCTGCCCCACCTGCGGCGCCAACCTCAATGAGGGCGACTGCGGATGCGCGGATAAAGCCGAGCAGGACTGGGTCGATAGCGACGAGAACCCGTTCGCCGCGTTGAAGAACCTCAAATTGGACGATTAAGGTCGCGCCCAATCCACGTCTCGTCCACAAATCAGGCGTACAGGGACCGTTATGGAAAAAATACCTGTACACCTGCTGTAACTGTGCTAATATCGCTACTTGCGCGTAATTGTGCTCGATTTAGATTATAAGGAAGGTCAACATGCCAGTACCTAAGCAAAAAAAGGGTCGCGCGAAGACGCATTCCCGTCGCTCCACGAACATGAAGATCACCGCTGCGGCTCGCTCTGTTTGCCCTCGCTGCGGTGCCGTGAAGCTTCCTCACCATGTGTGCCCCAACTGCGGGTTCTACAAGGATCGTGAGGTCATCGTTACCGAGTAACTTACATAAGGTGAGTTACCGTGACGCTATCGCGAAACAGTATGGCCGGCTCGGTGAGTCGGCCATTTCGCTATAAAGGGGGAGTATCCATGAAAGACGTACGCATCGTTGTCGATGTAATGGGAGGGGACGAGGAGCCCCAGGTTGTGCTCGACGGCATCTCCGCCGCCCTTGCCGCCGATCCCGCCCTCACCGTGCTCGCCGCGGGTCCTCAGGATATCGTGGTTCCGTTTTGCGATTCCACCGATCGCGCGGAGGCTCTCATCGCCCCCGATGTCATCACCATGGAAGACGACCCTATCCAGGCTGTTATGACCAAGCGCAAGTCCTCCATCGTCATCGGCTGCCGCGCCGTCAAGAAAGGTAACGCCGACGGCTTCTTCTCAGCGGGGTCTACCGGCGCCGTCACTGCGGCGGGCACCGCCTACGTCACGCCGTTTCGCTATGTGACCGCGGAGGGCGAGCGCCGCCCCATCCGTCCCTGCATCACCTCTACGCTGCCCAACCGCTCGGGGGGCCTTACGGTCTTCTGCGACATGGGCGCCAACCCGGACGTCGACCCGGATGACATGGTGCGCTTCGCCCAGATGGGCGCCGCCTACGCTTCGTGCGTCCTGGGCGTCAAGAACCCCCGTATCGGACTCATGTCCAACGGTACGGAGGACACCAAGGGCTCGCACTTCACCAAGGAATGCTTTCCGTTGATGCGTCAGCAGGTGAAGGGCTTCGCGGGCAACTGCGAGGGGTCCGACATGGTGTCGGGCAACGTCGACGTGGTGGTTACCGACGGCTTTGCGGGCAACGTCGCCCTTAAAGCGACCGAAGGCGCGGCGAAGTTCATCATGTCAGAGCTCAAGGGCGCTCTCATGGGGTCGCTTAAGGGCAAGATCGCCGCGGTGCTTCTTAAGGACGAGCTCAAAGCGATAAAGGCAAAGCTCTCAGGCGATGCCAAGGGCGGCGCGATCCTGCTTGGCCTGCGCGGCGTGGTTCTTATCGGCCATGGGGCGACCTCTGTCGAGGCCGTCAAGAACGGTACGCTCGCGGCTGCAGAAGCTGTCAGAGCAGACCTGGTTCAAAACGTCGCGGATTCTATGGAGGGTATCCTCTAGGGACCGCTCGTCCACCCGTCCACGCATACGGCAACGTTTACCAGCCGCCTTCAACCTTCCTTATCGGTCTGGTTGAGGCGGCTGCTTCAAGCGGGTAGAATCACTAGCATATGCGAAAGGTAACGCCGCCTTCGCGGCTTCACCGAAAGGAGCGCCAACCATGGAGCGCAACGAGATTCTTGAGAAGATCATCGAGATCGCCAGCGATGTTTTGGGCACCAACCCTGACGACGTCAACGAGCAGACCACGTTTGACGACCTGGATGCCGACTCCCTTGATCGCCTTCAGCTTGTGACGGCTATGGAGGACGAGTTCGACCTGGAAATCGATGAGGAGAAGCTTCTCTCCATCAGCTCCGTTGCCGATGCTGTCGAGGCGATCGAATCCGCCCAGGAGGCATAAGGTTTTGACCATAGCAAAGAAACTCGCCCTTGCAGAGCAGATCTGCGGCCATACGTTTAAGAACCGCGACCTTCTGCAAAGCGCTATCACCCATCCATCCGCGGTGGAGGGCCAGCCCGTCTCCGCTTCATATGAACGCCTGGAGTTTCTGGGCGATTCCATACTTGGCTCCATCGTCGCGTTGTCCTTGTTCAAGTCTTATCCCGGCTTTGACGAGGGCAAGCTCACGCGCCTTAAGGTGTCTTTGGTTTCCGGTATGACGCTGTCCGAGGTCGGCCGCGAGCTGGGGATCGATAAGTGCATCGTCTTTGGCGCCTCAGAGACCGGCACCGGTGCCCGCGGCATGCATTCCGCCCTCGAGAACGTATTCGAGTCGCTGGTGGGCGCTATGTATCTGGATGGTGGCTGGGATGTTGCGGAGGAGTTTGTTCACCGTACGCTTAAGCCGCATCTGGCGACCGAGCGCGCGGAGCATCCCACCAACCCAAAGAGCTACCTGCAAGAATGCGTGCAAGCGGACCACCTCGAGGCCCCCTCGTACAAGTTGGTCGACACGTCGGGCCCGGCACACGAGCCCGTCTTCACCGCCGTCGCGCTCGTGGACGGCATCCGCCGCGGTCGCGGCTCGGGTTCTTCCAAGAAGGAGGCGGAGGCTGCCGCCGCCCTGGACGCGCTCAACCGCATGGGCTATACCCACAACGGCGTCATCCTTAAAAAGAAGCTGGGCTAAGTGAGGCATCTGTGTATCTCAAATCGCTCACGTTAAAGGGATTCAAATCATTCGCAGACCGGGCTCACATGTCGTTCGAGCCCGGTCTCACCGTGATTGTGGGCCCCAACGGTTCCGGTAAGTCCAATATTTCAGACGCTATCCTGTGGGTCTTAGGCGAGCAGAGCGCCAAGCAGCTCCGTGGCCAGGCCATGGAGGACGTCATCTTCTCGGGCTCGTCCGCGCGCCAGCCCGTGGGCGTTGCCGAGGTCACGTTGGTACTCGACAACTCGGACCACGTGCTTCCCGTCGACTTCAACGAGGTCGCGGTGACCAGGCGCATGTACCGCTCCGGTGAAAGCGAGTACCTCATCAACTCAAGTCCCTGCCGCCTGATGGACATCCAGGACATCCTGCACGACTCCGGATTGGGCAAGGACACGCACTCCATCATCTCGCAGGGCAAGCTCGACGCGATTTTGCAGAGCAGGCCCGAGGAGCGGCGGGCGCTCATCGAGGAGGCCGCCGGCATCTCCAAGCACAAGCGCCGTAAGGAGCGCGCTCTCAAGAAGATCGCCTCTATGGACGAGCACCTCACCCGTGCCCGCGACATCAACAGAGAGATCTCGCGCCAGCTCAAACCCCTTGAGCGCCAGGTCGACCGCGCCCGCAAGTACAAGGATCTTTCTTCGCGTGCACGCGAGCTCACCCAGATTCTCGCTGTCGACGAGCTCCGCCGCCTGCAGGCAAGCTGGAGCGATATGGAGAGCGCGGCCAAAGAAGCCGATGCTTCGCTGGAGCTCGCCCGCTATCGTCTTGCAGAAAAGGAGCGCGAGCTCGAGAAGCTACAGGTCATGCTCGAGGAGAAGGGCCTCTTTGTGGGCGACCTCGGCGAGCAGCGTCGCCATATGCAGGACGTGGTTGGCCGCATAGGGTCCGATATGCGCCTTCTCGAGGAAAAGGGCCGCAACATGGTCGCGCGCCTCTCCGAGATGCGCGGCACCCTCTCGGGTTCAGAGCATCAGCGCCGCCGCGTCTCGAGCGAGCTTGAAGACGTGGAGCGCCAGCTGGACGAGGTCCGCGCTGCAGCCGATCTAGCCCAGAAGGATGTGGACGAGTTCGCTCCGGCGGCAGGCGAGCTGCACAACCGCCGCGTCGAGCTGGACGATCTTATCTCCAAGCTCAATCGCGAGCAGCGCGACGCCCAGCGCACCGTTGACGGCGCCTCGCTGGAGCTGGCCAAGGTGCGCGAATCGCTCTCCAACGCCGAGCTCGAGGATTCCATGTACGCCTCGCGCCTGGAGCAGATCGAGGAGAACATCGAGAATATCGACGAGTCGTTGGTCAGCCGTCGCGACCACGCGGAGGAGGTGGAGGACCTTCTCAGGACGGCACGTGAGGAGCAGGACGAGGCGAAACTCGCCATCGAGACCGCGCGAGGCGCCCTCGAGGAGTTGCGTCGCCGCGAAAGCGAGGCGCGTCAGCGCGTGTCCGAGGTTCGCTCGGAGCTCGCAAGCCTGAAGAAGTTGGACGAGAAGATCTCCGAATCCTCCCCGCTGGTGTCGAAGATCGCCCATGCTCGCCCTGATTCCATCGCCGGGCGTTTGGGGGACGTCATCGAGGCCCCCAAGGACCTCGAGGATTTGGTCGAGCGCCTGCTCGCGAGCGATATCGAGGCCTTCATCCTTAACGGAGCCAGCGACCTCGAGCATGTCGCGTCCCTGGCGATGGGCGAGTCGTCCTCGTCCGGCCAGGCGCTGCTGCTGCCCAAGAGCATCGATTCCGTACCGTCTGTCGACGGCGCCGCCGGTTATCGCTTGGTCGAGCGCCTACAGGTCAAAGACGGCTTCGCTCCCGCGATCTCCGCGCTCATCGGCCATATCTATGTTGTTGAATCCTTGGCTCAGGCCCTGGCTGCCCCCGCGGTGCCCGGAGTTCTTTATGTCACGCCCGACGGCGCGAGGGTGACAAACGGCGGCGTCGTTCGCGTTGGCGAGATGGCGTCTCAAACCGCCGGCACCCTCGAGCGCAAGCGCCACATACGCGAGCTCGAGGGCTTGGAGCCCGATCTGGCCTCCGCGTTCGAGCACGTGACGCACCAGGTCGAGGATGCCTCGGCGGCCGTGGAGAAGGCTCGTTCGGTGCAGGGCGAGGCATCTGGAAAGATCGCCCGTCTGGACGGCGAGCGCTCCAGCGTGCTGTCGGAGATCGGCCGCCTGGAGCAGTCGCTGGTGCGCATCCTCGCTGAAGAGAAGCAGCTCAAGCGTCGCCGCGAGGAAGCGGCAGAAGCGGTTCGCGCCGCCCAGCCACGCGTCGACGAGTTGCTCGACGAGCGTGTCGAGGCTCAGGAGCTTCTTGCAGACCTTGCCTCTAAGATCGCCGACGCCGCCGACGAGCTCGACCGCGTGCGCGCCAACGATGCCGAGGCGGCAGGCAAGCTCGCCGACGCCAAGGTGCGCCTGGCCCAGTCCAAGGAGCGCCTGCGCAGCCTCAACGCCCGCCAGCCCGAGCTCAAGCATCGCCTCGAGGGCATCGACCGTCGTATCCGCGCCACCGAGCAGGCATCGCGTTCGCTCGAGGTGCTGCGGCTTCGCGTCGACCCGTTGCATAACCGATACCAGGCCCTCTCCGAGCGCGCCATGGATTGGGCCGCCCGCCTGCGCGACCAGGCCTCTATCGAGGAGGCGGACTCCGCCTCGCTCAAGAAGACCATCGAGGACGCCAAGAGCGAGGTCGCCCGAGCAAAGCAGGAGGTGGAGCGCTCCACCGCTGCGGTAAACGACTCCCGCGTCGCCCGTGGCAAACTCGAGGTGCAGGTTGAAAACGCCATCCAGGCCATCACGGCAGACGGGGAGACGGTGCTCGAAGAGGCGCTGCAGCTGCCCGCGCCCACCGATCGCGCCGCAGCGGAGCGGGAGCTCGAGAGCCTCGCTCGCCAGATCAACAACCTGGGCCCCGTCAACCAGGTGGCCTACCAGGAGTACGAACGCCTCAAGACGCGCGCGGACTACGTGGAGTCGCAGCTGGCGGACCTCGAGAGCGCGCGCAAGGCCCTCACCAAGATCACCTCGGCCATCGACCGCAAGATGCGCAGGCAATTCCTTATCACCTTCGAGAAGGTGGACCAAAACTTCCGCGAGGTCTTCAGCATGCTGTTCCCCGGAGGCCAGGCGCATCTCGAGATGACCGACCCCGAGCATCCGGCCGACACGGGTATCGAGGTGGTCGCGCAGCCGCGCGGCAAGCGCATCACCAAGATGATGCTCATGAGCGGCGGCGAGAAGAGCTTGACGGCCCTGGCGCTGCTGTTCGCCGTCTACCGTACCCGTACCGTGCCGTTCTACGTGCTGGACGAGGTCGAGGCGGCGCTTGACGACTCGAATCTCTCGAAGCTGATCGGCGCCATCAACGTGTTGCGTGAGTCCACGCAGCTCTTGGTGGTTTCGCACCAGCGGCGTACCATGGAGGAGGCGGACGTGCTCTACGGCGTGTCCATGCAGGCGGACGGCGTGAGCCGTGTCGTCAGCCAGAAGCTAGATCGTGAAACCGGAAAGGTCGTGAATGCATAATGGGATTCTTTGAAGCGCTTTCCCGCGGCCTCGAGCGCAGCCGCGAGGCTCTAAACGAGGTCTTCTACTTTGGCGGCGAGGTCGATGAGGACTTCTGGGAGAACCTCGAGGACACCCTCGTCATGGGCGACATGGGAGCCGAGATCTCCATGCAGGTCACCGACGACCTGCGCGACGAGGCCGCGCGACGCAATCTCAAGACCGCCCGTCAGCTGCGCGGCGCGCTGGCGGACCGTCTGTCCCAGGTGTTCGTGCAGCCCGATGGTGACATCTTCCGCGATACCCCCAGCTGCGTGCTGTTTGTAGGCATCAACGGGGCGGGCAAGACCACCACGGTGGGAAAGATCGCCAGCGACATGGCGCACCGTGGAAAGAAGGTTGTGATCGGCAGCGCCGATACGTTCCGCGCCGCCGCCATCGAGCAGCTCGATGTTTGGGGCCAGCGCGCCGGCGTGCCCGTGGTCAAGCGCGAGCGCGGAAGCGATCCCGCCAGCGTGTGCTACGACGTGTTGGACGAGGCGGACCGCCTGGGAAGCGACCTGGTCCTCATCGATACCGCCGGTCGCCTCCATACCTCGCCCGAGCTCATGCGCGAGCTCGCCAAGGTGGTCAAGGTCACCCGCAAGCGCGCCGGGCAGATGAAGCGCGGGCCCATGGCGGTCCACGTGGTGCTGGTCATCGATTCCGCCACCGGTCAAAACGGCCTCAACCAGGCGCTCGAGTTCAACGACGCGCTGGGGCTCGACGGCATCATCATGACCAAGCTCGACGGTACTGCCAAGGGCGGCATCGCGCTCGCGGTCGCCTCGCGCTTGAAGCTTCCCATCTACCGTATCGGCGTGGGCGAGAGTGTGGACGACCTCCAGGAGTTCGATGCGCACGAGTTCGCGCGCGCCCTGGTGGGCGAGGAGTAGCCCCGTTTTGCCGTATAATCACCTACCAGTGAAAAGATTGTTCGAGTGGGGGAGGACCCATGTTCAATAGCCTGTCCGATCGCCTGACAGATACCTTTGACCGCCTGCGCGGCAAGGGCAAGCTCACCGAGGCGGATATCACCAGCGCGATGCGCGACATCCGCATGGCGCTTCTGGAGGCGGACGTCAACTTCAAGGTGGTCAAGGACTTTGTCGCCCGCACCAAGGAGCGCTGCATGACCGCCGAGGTCATGGAGTCCCTCTTGCCCGCGCAAAACGTGGTCAAGATCGTTTTGGACGAGCTCATCGAGCTTTTGGGTTCCACGGAGAGCAAGCTCGTCCTCTCTAACCGCATCCCCAACGTCATCATGCTGGTGGGCCTGCAGGGCTCCGGTAAGACCACCGCTGCGGTGAAGCTCGCCCACTTGCTCAAGAAGCAGGGTAAAAGCCCGCTTCTGGCCGCCTGCGACGTCTACCGTCCCGCGGCTGCGGACCAGCTGGCCACGCTCGGTGGGGAGATCGGCGTGCCGGTCTTCCGCGGCGACGGCCAAAACCCCGTCGAGATCGCTCGCGCCTCCATCCGCGAGGCCGTCGACCACATGCGCGACGTTGTCATCGTCGACACCGCCGGCCGCCTTCAGATCGACGAGCAGATGATGCAGGAGGCTGTCGACATCAAGAAGGCCGTCAAGCCCGACCAGGTCCTCATGGTGGTCGACGCCATGACCGGCCAGGATATCGTCAACGTGGTCTCCACCTTCGCCGAGCGCACCGACTTCGACGGCGTCATCATCTCCAAGCTCGACGGTGACGCCCGCGGCGGCGGCGCACTTTCCGTCCGTGAGGTCACCGGTAAGCCCATCAAGTTCGTTTCCATGGGCGAGAAGCCCGACTCACTCGAGGTCTTCAACCCCGAGCGCATGGCCAAACGCATCTTGGGGATGGGCGACGTCATCGGCATCATCGAGAAGGCCCAGGAGATGGCCGATGTCGAGCAGCTCGAGGCTGCGGAGCGCATGCTTCGCGAGGGCTTTACCATGAACGACATGCTCGACCAGATGCGCGCCGTCAAGAAGATGGGCGGTATGAAGGGCATTCTGGGCATGCTCCCCGGTGGACAAAAGGCCTTGAACCAGATGGGCGGCAATCTGGACGAGAGCATCTTCGAGCGCAACGAGGCCATGATCATGTCCATGACCAAGGAGGAGCGCGAGAAGCCCAGCATCATCAACGGCCAGCGCCGTGCGCGCATCGCCCGCGGCTCCGGCACCACGCCGGCAGACGTCAACAACCTCATGAAGCAGTGGGGCGAGATGAACAAGATGATGGGCAAGATGCGCTCCATGACGCAGCAGGCTCAGGCCGGCTCTGGCAAAAAGGGCAAGAAGGGTAAGAAGGGCAAGAAGATGCGCATGCCCGGTATTCCCGGCATGAGCGGCATGCCCGGCATGGGCGGCGGCAACCCGTTTGGCGCCATGGGTCGCGGTGGCAGCGATATGGATATGCTGCGCGCCATGGAGCAGCAGATGCGCAACAAGCGCTAGCGATAGCTGCAAGGTGCATTTTCGCGGGCGGTTCGCGGCCTCGGCCGTTGACCGCCCGTTCTTTTTAGAATGTGCGTGCGGCGCCTCTTTGCGCCGATTGAGGTTCCCCCTACGGGGGTAAAGCCATACACGTCGGTTAACGCCTTGACCATCCCTATTTGACATAATGCGTCCCGACGATCAGGAAAGGAGTCTCCCATGAGCAAGGCTGATCAGCTCTTTGTCTCTATGTGCAAGGATATTCTGGATCATGGCACCACCACGGAGGGCGAAAAGGTTCGACCCCGCTGGGAGGACGGGTCCCCGGCCTACACCATCAAGAACTTCGGCGTCACCAACCGTTATGACCTGCGTGAGGAATTTCCCGCGTTGACGCTTCGTCGCACCGCTCTCAAGAGCGCTATGGACGAGATCTTGTGGATCTACCAAAAGAAGTCTAACAACATCAACGATCTCAACAGCCATATCTGGGACCAGTGGGCCGATGAGTCGGGCTCAATTGGCAAGGCCTACGGCTACCAGATCGCCCAGAAGTCGAGCTATCGCGAGGGCGAGTTCGATCAGATGGACCGCGTCCTGTACGATCTCGAGCACACGCCGTTCTCCCGTCGCATCATGACCAATATGTACACGTTTGCCGACCTGCACCAAATGAACCTCTACCCGTGCGCCTACAGCGTCACCTATAACGTCACGCAGGGCGAAGGGGATGAGAAGCCCGTCCTCAACATGGTTCTCATGCAGCGCAGCCAGGATATTCTCGCGGCTAATAACTGGAACGTGTGCCAGTACGCCATCTTGCTCATGATGGTCGCCCGCCATGTCGATATGGTTGCCGGCGAGTTGCTCCACGTTATCGTCGATGCTCATATCTACGATCGCCATGTCGATATCGTCCGCGAACTCATCGAGCGCCCGCAGTATCCGGCTCCTCGCGTGTCGCTCAATCCCAACGTCCAGAACTTCTACGATTTCACCACCGATGACCTGATCGTCGAGGATTACAACCATGGCCCCCAGGTCAAAAACATCCCCATTGCCGTTTAGGGAGGATTTCGCTTTGAGTTGCAAACTTTCAGCAATCGTCGCCGTCTGCGATGATTGGGGCATCGGCCGCGATGGCGGCATGGTAGTCGCGAACAAGCAGGATATGCGCCATTTTGTGAGCACAACCACGGGACACCCCGTCATCATGGGCCGCAAGACGCTTGAGAGCTTTCCCGGGGGACGTCCCTTAAAGAACCGCCTAAACATCGTCCTTACGCGCGATCCGTTCTTCCATCGCCAGGGTGTCGAGGTCGCCCATGACGTGGCGCACGCCCTTGAGCTTGTGGCAGATGAGGACGAGGCGTGGGTCATCGGCGGCGCCCAGATCTACCGCCAGTTCCTGCCGTATTGCCAGGAGGCGGAGGTCACCAAAAACCATTGCATCCGCGTCGCGGACGCGTATTTCCCTAATTTGGACGAGGATCCCGCATGGGAGCTTGCCAGCCAATCCGATCTCGCCACCGTTTCGCGCGGCGAGGGCGATGAAGGGGTCAGCTTCTGCTTTGCAACCTATAAGCGCCGCCAGCAGGGGTAGATCCTCCCTCGCTGGGGTATGATAGATACCATATGTCGCACTCTGTCCGGGCCCTACGCGGCCCGGCTTCGTTGAAGGGCTCGTTTCATGAAGACCGTTATCCTCTACCGCTCCAAACACCACGGCAACACCAAGAAGCTGGTGGACGCCGTCGCGGAGAACTTCGACAACGTGGACGTCATCGACGTCAGCACGCTGGGCAAGAACGAGTACCCCGATCTGGACGAGTACCCACTGGTGGGCATAGCCACGGGCATCTACTACGGCAAGATCGACGATGACCTGGCGCGCGTCATGGAGCACACCATCAACGAGGGGCAGAAGATCTTCGGCCTCATCACCTACGGCGGTTCCAGCAAGTGGTACGGCAAGGATATCGATGGCATCTGTCGCATGAAGCGCGCCGTCTTCCTGGCCTGCTGGGGTTGCGCCGGCTTCGATACGTGGGGCCCGTACAAGTTTATGGGCGGCATGAATAAGGGCCGCCCCAACCAGGACGATATCCAGGCGTGCCTAGAGTTCTACAAGAAGCTTCTCGATGACTACGGCGATATTTTGGACGAGCAATACGAGCAGTACAAGAAGCGCCGCGCTTATCAGGAGGCGCACCCGGCAGGCGGCCTTATGTCCAATATCAAGCGCTCTGCCAAAAAGATCACCGGTAAGTCTAAAAAGCCCGCTGCGCAGGCATCTCGCCGGGAATCCTCGTCCGCGGACGAAGCCGACTCCAAGGCGGATTCTGAGTAATGGCTCCCGAGATCATCCATATCGATTCCCTGGACGATAGCAGGCTCGATGCCTACACGCGTCTGACCGAACGCGAGCTCCGTAGCGTGCTGGAACCCCAAAAGGGCATCTTCATCGCAGAGAGCGCCAAGGTTATCGAGCGAGCGCTCGCTGGCGGCATGGAACCCATCAGCTTCTTGATGGGGGAGCGCTGGCTGGACTCCTTGCTTCCGCTGCTTGAGACGCTCGATACAAAAGAGAGCGTTCCCGTGTTTGTGGCTCCCATGGAGCTGATGGAGCGGCTCACCGGCTTCACGGTTACTCGGGGCGCCCTTGCCGCTATGCGTCGACCCCGCTTGGAGCCTGCCGACGCGTTTTTACGCGGCATCTGCGAGCACGCGGGCGAGCGGCCCGTGCGCGTGTGCGTGCTAGAGGGCATTGTGGACCACACAAACGTGGGCGCCATCTTCCGCAGCGCCGCCGCCCTCAACGTCGACGGCATCCTGGTGAGCCCCACCTGCTGCGATCCGCTGTACCGCCGAGCGGTGCGCGTGAGCATGGGCACGGTCTTTCAGGTTCCCTGGACCAGGATCGGTTCAGAGGCGCGCGCGTGGCCCCATGATGGATTGGATGCCTTGCATGGCGCCGGTTTCTCTTGCGCTGCCATGGCGTTGACGGACGATTCCGTTTCGCTTGACGACCCGGTGCTGCAGCACGAGCCCCGCCTCGCTATCTTTATGGGGACCGAGGGACAGGGTCTGGGAGCCAAGACCATCGCTGGCTGCGACCGCGCGGTCCGCATTCCCATGGCGCACGGCGTGGACTCGCTCAACGTGGCGGCTGCCTCCGCCGTGGCGTTTTGGCAGCTGTGTCCCCATGTTGATAACGCATATCACTACCAACCCGGTCGCTACTAGCTTGTGCCTTATAATCTTATAGCCTACTTGAGCGCTCGCTTTTGTCGAGCGCTTTTCCGTTGAGTTAGAAAGGTGTTGCCATGAATTTCAAGATGGTCCACACGGAAGTGCACGTTCTTGACCTCGATGCCTCGCTGGCGTTCTACAAGGAGGCCCTGGGTTTGGAGCCCGTCCGCGAGAAGGGTCCGGAGGACGGCTCTTGGAAGATCGTCTTCCTAAAAAACGACCAGACCGACTACCAGCTGGAGCTCACCTGGAACCTCGGCCGCACCGAGCCCTATGATAACGGCGGCGGAGACATTCACCTCGCGTTTACCGTGGACGATTACGACGCGGCGCTTGCGCACCACACCCAGATGGGCTGCGTGGTGAAGGTCAACGAGCACATGGGCATCTACTTTATCGAGGATCCGGATGGATTCTGGATCGAGATCATCCCCGCCAAGCGATCCTAAGATTGCCCGCATGCCGCTTGTCGGCATTTGCGACCGTTTTATAGACCTCTGCCTACTGCATCCAGATTGCGCCCTTGTGCCGTGAAGCATGGGGGCGTACTCTCTTTTTGTACATTGGAGCATATGCGTCGGGGGATGGGCGCACATCGTGTGTTCGGGGGAGAAGCATGGGTAAGCGCGGGACAAGTGGTTCGATCGACGTCACGCAGGGCGTTATCTGGAAGCAGATCATAGCGCTTTGCGTTCCCATCTTCTTCGCATCGTTCTTTCAGCAATCGTACGCCCTTATCAATACGTTTATCGTGGGCCAGTTTGGCGGCAAGCTCGCGCTGGGCGGCATCCAGGCGACCATGAGCCTGACTGAGCTCGCGGTCGGGTTCTCCGTCGGCCTTGGAGCTGGCTGCGCGGTCATTACGGGGCAGTTCTTTGGCTCGCACGATGACGAGCGCCTTTCGCGTTCCGTCCACACCGCAATGACCATCGCCCTGGTCCTGGGCCTTATCGTGTCGGTCGCGGGTGTGATCTTCATCCCCCAGATTCTTCAGTTCATGGAAACGCCTCAAGAGCTCATGTGGGAGTCGGTATCCTATTCTCGCTGCTATTTTGGCGCAATGGTGTTCGCGCTCTTGCTCAATATGGGGACCGCCCTGCTTCGCGCTGTGGGCGATACCCGCGCTCCCGCCCTCATCATCGCCAGCGGCTGCGTCATCAACGTGATTCTCGACATCATCCTTGTGGCATGGCTGGGCCTGGAGGCGCTGGGCTGCGGCATCGCCACAGCTACCACTATCTTCATCAACTGCTGCTGCGTGCTTTACCGCCTCATGCGCGCCAAGGGCGCCTGGCGTCTCGATATACGCAAGCTTGGCGTCGATGGACGAATCTGCCGCTCCATGCTCTCCTGCGGCATGCCGCTTGCGATTCAGTCCAGCGTCTACTCGGTCTCAAACATCATCATGCAGTCCACCGTCAACACGTTTGGCGTCGACGCCGTCACCGGCTGGGGCCTCTCGGGCAGGCTCGACGCGATCGTATGGATGGTAACGGAGGCGCTGGGCGTCGCCATCACCACGTTCGCGGCTCAGAACTTCGGAGCGCGCAACTACAAGCGCATGCGCCAGGGTTACCACACCTCGCTTGTCATTACCGTGTTCTTGGTGGGTTCGCTGTCGCTGTTCTTGGTTGTTTTCGTCGAGCCCTTGGCGCGTATCTTTATCGATGACCCCGCGGTCACGGGCTACACGGCAAAGATGGTTCATTTCATCGCGCCGTTCTACCTGTTCTACTCAGTCGTCGACAATACATCGGGTGCCATCCGCGGCTCGGGCGAGAGTTTCCGCCCCATGCTCCTCACCATTCTGGGCACCTGCGTGTTTCGCGTGGTGTGGCTGCTTGTCGTGGTGCCCATGCACCATACGGTCGAGACCATGCTGCTGGTCTATCCCGTGACATGGATCCTCACGGCGGCCCTCTTTGTTGCCTACCATCACTTTGGCCATTGGCTCACCCATGCAGAGGAGAAGGCCGCCCGTCTGGAGGTTCAGCTGTAGGGGCCGCCTAATATTCGATTCCCTTGCGGGCGAGCAGCCCTTCATCAAAGTAGTGCTTTACGGGGCGCATTTCCGTCACCAGGTCGGCTAGGTCCGCCAGCGGCGTCAGGCCGCGGCCCGTAAGAACCAGCTCCGTGGTCTGCGGCTTCAAGGCGATCAGCCGCTCGATGTCCTCACGGGTGACAAAGCCCCTGCGCATCGCCTCTCCCACCTCGTCCAAAATCAACACGTCAACCGGGGTGGGGCAGGGTAGCGTGCAATCAGGGTAGGCCTGCTCGTCTTCGGCGCTGCCGTCATCTGAGAGAGCTATTCGCGCCATCTCCATAATTTGCCGGGCGCAATCTGCGGGCGTGGCGCGCGTTGCCTGGATGATGGGTAGGCCAAAGCGGGCGGCCGCATCGTGCTCCGAGCAGTGCAGCTTCTTTACAAATTGCAGCATCAAAACGTTGAGGCCGTAGCCGGTCGCTCTAAACGCCAGACCCATGGCCGCGGTGGTTTTACCTTTCCCATCGCCCGTGTAGATCTGGACCTTGCCGGTGTCGAGATGCGTCATCTTAGGTGCTCCTTAAGGAAGTGTTAGACTATCGTTTTACTCTGTGGGTACCATTAAACCATTGCAAACCCTTTGGGATGGAGAAACAACGTATGGAGATGGACGATCATAAACGTAGACGGAATATGATCCTTTACGTTCTCATCGCCTTTGTTGTCTACCTTGTTATGAGCCAGGTGCTGTTCCCTAGCATGAAAACTGGCGTCAAGGTGGAGGACGTGAGCTACTCGACCTTTGTTGAGAAGCTTGAGGCAAAAGAGGTAAGCAACCTGGAGTATACGCAGGATGCCTCATCTGTTGCCCTGTATCAGCTTGAGGGCGAGAAGGATATCGCGTATCGCACCACGGTGCCTGCGGGTGATAGCGGCATCTGGACCCTCATCCGCGAGTCCGGGGCGGACACCACGGTCGATATTCCGGACCAAAACTCCGGTTATATGACCTATATCCTGCTTACGGTGGTGTTGCCCATCGCCATCTTCTTCCTTGCGGGCTGGTGGCTCAACCGCCGTATGAAGAAGGCTATGGGCGATGACAACCCTTCGATGAACTTTGGCAGCGGCGGCTTTGGCGGCATGGGCGGAGGCCTGGGCAAGTCCGGCGCGCGCATCGTCGCGTCCAAAGATGTCGGCGTCACCTTCAAGGACGTCGCCGGCCAGGAAGAGGCCAAAGAGTCCTTGAAGGAGGTCGTCGACTTTCTCGAGAACCCCAAGCGCTATGAGGAGATTGGCGCCAAGCTTCCCCGCGGTGCCCTGCTTGTAGGCCCTCCGGGCACCGGTAAGACGCTGCTTGCCAAGGCTGTCGCCGGCGAGGCGGGCGTTCCGTTCTTCAGCATCTCCGGTTCGGAGTTTGTCGAGATGTTCGTCGGTCGCGGCGCCGCCAAGGTTCGCGACCTGTTCAAGCAAGCCAAGGAGAAGGCGCCCTGCATCGTCTTCATCGACGAGATCGACACCATCGGCAAGAAGCGCGATGGCGGTGGGTTCTCCGGCAACGACGAGCGCGAGCAGACGCTCAACCAGCTGCTGACCGAGATGGACGGCTTCGATAACCAGAAGGGCATCGTTGTTCTCGCTGCGACCAACCGCCCCGACAGCCTTGACCCCGCTCTGCTTCGACCCGGCCGCTTTGACCGTCGCGTCCCCGTCGAGCTGCCCGACCTTACCGGCCGCAAGGCTATTTTGGAGCTGCATTCCAAGGACGTTAAGACCGAGCCACCTATCGACCTTTCCGCTATCGCCCGCGCTACGCCCGGCGCGTCCGGTGCCGACCTCGCGAACATCATCAACGAGGGCGCGCTGCGCGCCGTCCGCATGGGTCGCAAGCGCGCCACGCAGGAGGACTTCGAGGAATCGGTAGAGGTGGTTATCGCCGGCCAGCAGCGTAAGTCCACGGTGCTGTCCGATCACGAGAAGCAGGTTGTTTCCTATCACGAGATCGGTCACGCTATCGTCGCCGCAAGCCAGATGGACTCCGCTCCCGTTACCAAGATCACCATCGTTCCGCGTACCTCCGGCGCGCTGGGCTACACCATGCAGGTTGAGGCGGACGAGAGGTTCCTGACCACCAAGCAGGAGGTCCTCGACAAGTTGGCAGTCTACTGCGGTGGTCGTGCGGCGGAGGAGCTCATCTTTGGCGAGATGACCACGGGTGCCGCCAACGACATCGAGCAGGCCACCAAGCTGGCGCGCAACATGATCACGCGCTTTGGTATGTCCGACGAGTTTGGCATGATGGCGCTGGGTACCGTCCAGAACGCCTACCTCAACCAGGACACCTCGCTTACCTGCGCTCCCGGCACCGCCGAGCGCGTGGACGAGGCTGTTTTGAAGCTGATTACCGAGGCTCATGAGCGCGCGATGCAGATCTTGAAGGAGAACAAGTTCAAGCTGCATGAGCTCGCCCACTACCTCTATAAGAAGGAAACCATCACGGGCGACGAGTTCATGAACCTTCTTACCCGCGAGAACCCGCTGATGCCTAAGCAGTAATCGCGTTTACTAAAACCGTTGACGGGTCCCTCCTGTATCTCCATGCCTGCTTCGCGCAGCGCGTGGAATATGGGAGGGTTCCTTTTGTTATAGACGCGCGCGTACCGTGTGTATAATGGGCGCGGAATTATCTTCGGTGGCGGCTGCATTCGCGGTGCGCCACCGTACCCATATAACGCACCCATGCAGAAAGGGGGGCTCTCTTGAACAGGGAACCCGATCTTCGCTTCGCCATCCTTATCGATGCGGACAATGTAAGCGAGAAGTACGTCCAGATCGTTTTGGACGAGGTCGCCAACGCCGGCGTCGCCACCTACAAGCGCATCTACGGCGATTGGACTAGCCCTAGGCTCTCTAGCTGGAAGAAGTGCCTGTTGGATAACTCCATCATCCCCATGCAGCAGTACAGCTACACCTTTGGTAAGAACGCCACGGACTCCGCGATGATCATCGACGCGATGGACATCCTGTATTCGGGCACGGTCGACGGATTCGCGATCGTGAGCTCTGACTCCGATTTCACGCGCTTGGTCGCCCGCCTGCGCGAAAGCGGCATGTACGTCATAGGCATGGGCGAGCAAAAGACGCCTCGCCCCTTCATCTCCGCATGCAATCAGTTCAAATACCTCGACCTGCTTTTGGCTGCTCGCGCCAGCGAAGAAGAGGCTGATGAGGACGAGGAGCTGGAAGCGCCGGTAAAGAAGCGCCGCTCGCGCTCGCGCGGTCGCAAGCAATCCCGTGCTTCAGAGCGCTCTCAAGACGTCGATGTCGAGCTCGCAAACGATGGGAATGATTGCGAGGCCCTGGCCGAGGTTGAAGCCGATATCGAAGATGCGGCGGATGCGGGTACCTCCCAGCGCCGGGCGCGCCGCCGTCCCGGCGACAGGGGAGTGCTCGCAGTGCCGGCGGGAGATATGCCCGGGGATGCCGACGCGCTTTCCGAGGTGTCCGCAGAGTTCTCCGGAGAGGCGGAGGCGGATGCCGTCGAGGTGGAGTTTGGGCAGATGAGCAAGGCAGACCGCCGTCGACACATGCGTATGATCCGCGAGTCCATCAACGCCATCATCGACAAGTTCTCAGATGATGACGGCTGGGTGAGCCTGGGCCAGTTGGGAGACCAGCTCGCTCGTCGTCTTCCAGACTTTGACGTGCGCAATTACGGCTTTAAGAAGCTTCGTCCGTTTTTGAAATCGCTGGGCGTCTACGAGTTCGACGAGCCTTCCGATGACTCCGGGCATCGCCAGATCTATCTGCGCGTCAAGGCTGAGTAATTCTATGTTTCGATGATGCTATCGCCTCGCTGGCGCTTGCGGGCATAGCGATTGCGACGTAAATGGAAAAACCCGCCGCCATCCCCTAATGCAGGGTGGCGGCGGGTTTATTTGAATCTAGGGTGCGGCCGGCTTGATCTCGAGCTATGCGAGGGAGCGTCCGTATGCGTCGGCAGCCTTGATGGCCTCGACAAACTTCTCGTCCTCAAAGGGCTGCGGGTTGCCCTGTTTCCACTCATTGGTGTTGTGGGCGAGCTCGACAATGCGGGGCAGGTGCTCCTCGGAAAGGTCGAGTTCCGCCAAGGTGGTGGGCAGGCCGAGCTTCTTGTTCAGCGCGGCGTAGCGGGCCAATCCCTCCTGGTCGCCAATATAGGAGAGCAGCACCAGGACGCCAAAGCTCACGACCTCACCGTGAAGATGCGTCTTGCCGCCGCGCGGCACGCCGGTGGTCGCGTTGTAGAACGCGTGGGCCAGCGAGGAGTTGTAGTAGAAATCCGGCTGGTTGGTAAGGTTGGAAACGTAGCCGGTGTTGACTACGATATCGAGCGCGATCTGCTTGACGGCTTCGCTGGCGGTGTTGTTGCGAACGTCTGCGAGACCCTGCTCGCCGTAGGTGAACAACGGCGCCGAGCAGGTGTGCGCGAGGGCTAGGCCTAGCGCGCCGGTGTGGGTAAGGTTGCCTGCGCTGGTTGCGTATTCTACCTCTGGCTGCTTGGAGAGCGCGTCTCCAATGCCCGCCCAGAAATATTCCTGGGGAGCGCTTGCGATGATGGCGGGATTTATGAAGATGTGCGCCGGTGCGTCCGGGTAGGAATAGCACTTCAGCGAGTGGTCATCGTGGTACACAACGGCGATGGCCGTGGCGCTCGAGCAGTTAGAGCAGATGGTGGGTACGGAGAAAACCGTCTTCTTTGTGGCGATCGACGCGGTCTTCACGGTGTCGATGGCCTTGCCGCCGCCGATGGCGAAGGCGACGTTCGCCTGCTGGAAAGAGGGGTTGGCCTCCAGCGCCGCGATGGTGCTCTCGGTTGAATCGGTGCCGTAGACAATGGTATCCAGAACCTCGATATCGGTGCCGTCCATGACCTTCAGGATCATGGGTGCTGCTGCCGACAGGGCGCGCTTGCCGCCCACCAGGACCACCGATTTGGCACGATAGCTCGCGAGGGCGGCCGGGATCGCGTCAAAGCAATCTTCCCCCACCGTGTAATCACTCATTTGGATATTTCTCATGGCACTCCAATCCGCGCACGTATACTGGGGGCTATGGTAGTCATTGTGCTTGGTTTATATTGCGAAACGCATTTTGATTTCTGTACTGTAAATTGTGCTCTATGCGTTCTCACTTATTTGGTGCGCGCGTCACATGATGTAGCTGCAGAAATAAAGGCGCTCATTAGATATGTTTGAGGGTCGGCTCAAGTTGTTGGGTGTGATGGTGACATGAAGAAAGTTGTTGTAAGCGCTTGCCTGTTGGGCGAGTGCTGCAAGTACAGCGGGGGAAGCAACAAAAGCGAGAGGTTGCTAGAGCTGCTTGCCGCGCGCGATGACATCGAAGCGGTGGGCGTGTGCCCAGAGGTGGCGGGAGGGCTTCCAACGCCGCGCCCGCCCGCGGAGATTGTCAACGGCGAGGTGATCAACAAGGACGGCGTAAGCGTGGATGCCGAGTACCGCGCGGGCGTCGCCACGGTTATGGATCGCTTGCGTCGATCTATCGAGGCCGGCGAGGTGGAGGCTGCCATCTTGCAGTCGCGCAGCCCTAGTTGCGGCGTGCATCAAGTCTACGACGGCACGTTTTCCGGCACGCTTATCACAGGCAAGGGGCTGTTCGCCCGGGCGCTGGACGATGCGGGGGTTCGCCTTGTCGACGTGGCCGATTTATAGCGTCGCTCGTTTATCGTCCATCGATTTGCTATTGCCCGTGTTTCGCGTTTATGAAAATGGGGGAGAGCGCATGGTCGCCGTATACTTTCGCATGACGCGCGCCCGCTCCGTGCTATGATGTCGAACTACAGGCGTTGAAGGGGACGAGTACCTTGGACCACGCGTGCTACAGAGAGTTCGGCATGCTGAGAGCCGGACGCGCGCGCCCAGGAGAATATCACCCCGGAGCCGCGGCCCCAACGGAATGCTTTGCGCTTCTTAGTAGACGTCGCCGGGATGGCCGCCGTTATAGGCCAGCCGAGTATTGAGGGGAGCGCGAGAGCGTGACCTCTAAGCTGGGTGGTATAGCGAAACGCTACCGTTTTGTGCGGTTTTATGGAAGGCGCTTCGTCCCAGCTTGCAGGGACGGGCGCCTTTTTGCGTCCGTGAGATGAAAGGGGTACTTGTGGCGAACGAGTACAAGAAGACCATGAACTTGCCCAAGACGGCGTTTCCCATGCGCGCCGGTCTGGCCAAGTCCGAGCCTGTCCGCCTGAAGGGCTGGCAGGACAACCACGTCTACGAGCAGCTCATGAAGAAAAACGAGGGGCATGACAAGTTTGTCCTGCATGACGGCCCTCCGTACGCGAACGGCCCCATCCACCTGGGCCACGCTATGAACAAGATCTCCAAGGACATCATCAACCGCTACCGCTCCATGCAGGGGTACCAGACCCCCTACGTGCCCGGTTGGGATTGCCATGGCCAGCCCATCGAGCACAAGGTCGAGGAGATGCTGGGAACCGAGAAGTTCAACCAGACCCCGGTCGATAAGATCCGCGAGCTTTGCAACAAGTTCGCCGTCGAGAACATCGACCTGCAGCGCGAGGGCTTCAAGCGCTTGGGCGTGCTGGGCGATTGGGATAACCCCTACCTCACCCTCTACCATCAGCACGACGCCGCGGACATCGAGGTCTTCAAGGAGATGTTCGATGCCGGTATGATCTATCGCGGCCACAAGCCCGTTCACTGGTGCAAGCACTGCCACACCGCATTGGCCGAAGCCGAGATCGAGTACGGTGATGAGACCAGCCCCTCCATCTACGTCCGCTTCGAGCTGACCTCCAAGCCCGCCGGCCTTGAGAACTTCGACGGCCCCGTGGACTTCGTCATCTGGACCACCACCCCGTGGACCATCCCGTCCGACCAGGCGGTCTCGCTCAAGCCCGAGGCCATCTACGTCGCCGTGGAGCACGAGGGACGCGCCGAGATCATGATGAAGTCCTTGGCCGAGCAGGTCTGCGAGATCGCCGGCTGGGAGTACACCCCGGTCATGGTCGATGGCAAGCCTTATGAGGTTCCCGCCGAGACTTTCGATCACCTGCATTACAAGCAACCCGTCTTCGACGGCGTCGAAGGCGTCGCTCTTCTTGCTGACTACGTCGGCACCGAAGACGGTACCGGTATCGTCCACAACTCGCCCGGTCACGGCGTGGACGACTACTACGTTTGCCTCAAGGAGGGCATGGACATCTGCATGCCCGTCGACGACGACGGTCGCTTCTACGTGGGCGAGGACTTCGGTACCGGCGGCCCGTTCAGCGGCATGGACACCGACGAGGCCAACCCGCACATCATCGAGTTCTTGCGCGAGCGCGGTACCCTGGTGGCTGAAAAGAAGATCATCCATAGCTACCCGCACTGCTGGCGCTGCAAGAACCCCGTGCTCTTCCGCGCTACCGACCAGTGGTTCGTCTCCATGGACAAGACCGGCCTGCGCGAGACCGCTTTGGACCAGGTGAAGAACCATGTCGCCTGGTATCCCGAGCACGCTTCCAACCGCATCGGCGCCATGGTTGAGCAGCGTCCCGACTGGTGCATCTCCCGCCAGCGCAACTGGGGCGTCCCCATCCCCAGCTATACCTGTGCGGACTGCGGCGAGAAGATTATGAATGACGACACGCTCGACGCGGTCATCAGGCTCTTCCATGAGAAGGGTTCCGACGCCTGGTTCACGGATACGCCCGAAAGCTATCTTGGCGACGCTTGCGTTTGCCCCAAGTGCGGCGGCCATCACCTCAAGGCCGATCGCGACATCTTGGACGTGTGGTGGGATTCCGGCGTCTCCTGGAAGGCCGTCTGCGAGTTCCGCCCCGAGCTCAAGTACCCGGCTGATGTCTACCTGGAGGGCTCCGACCAGCATCGCGGCTGGTTCCAGAGCTCGCTTCTGACTAGCGTGGGCGCAAACGGCGTCGCTCCGTACAAGGCCGTCATCTCCCAGGGCTTCACCCTGGACGGCCAGGGCCGCAAGATGTCCAAGTCTCTGGGTAACGTCATTGACCCCAACAAGATCTGCGACGAGATGGGCGCCGACATCGTGCGCCTGTGGGTCTCCAGCGTGGATACGTCCACGGACGTCGCCTGCGACCATGAGATCCTCGCCCGTACCTCCGACGCGTACCGTCGTTTCCGCAACACCCTGCGCTTCCTGCTCTCCGTTCTGGAGGACGATTTCGAGCCCGAGCGCGACGCGGTCGCCATCGCCGATCTTATGCCGCTCGACAAGCTCATGCTCGCCCGCTTGACCCAGGTGCAGGCAGAAGTCGATGCCGCTTACGAGCGCTATGAGTTCAACCGCGTTTACCGCGTGCTCTATGACTTTGTGGTGACCGAGCTCTCCAACGTCTACCTGGATGCTCTGAAGGATCGTCTGTATTGCGACGGCGTCGACTCCGTGTCCCGCCGCAGCGCCCAGACCGTTCTGGCAGAGCTCCTCTCCATGCTCATGCGCGACTTGCAGCCCATCTTGTCCTACACTGTGGACGAGGCCATGGCGTTCGCTCCCAGGAGCCTGGTGGACAATCAAACCTACGCCGCCATGCTCGACTGGTACCGCTCCCCGCTGTCCATGGACGAGGCTGCTCATCTGCTGCCCGTTCTCGAGGCGGCTATCGAGCTTCGCGGTGTGGTCACCAAGGCGCTTGAGGATGCACGCGCCGACGGCTCGTTTACCAAGAGCCAGGAGGTTCGCGTGAAGGCTACCGTTCCCGCCGAGGCCTACGCGCTTCTCACCGGCGAGCATGCCTGCGATCTTGCGGAGTTCTACATTGTTTCCGAGGTCGATCTGGAGCAGGGCGAGGACTTCTCCGCCACTGTCGAGGCGGCACACGGTGAGAAGTGCGATCGCTGCTGGAACTTCCGCGAGTCCACCGGCGCCCACGGAGGGCATGAGCATATCTGCGATCGCTGCGCTGCGGCCCTGGGTTTGTAATCTCATAGTCGATACGGCGAATCGTTAGGGCTATTCTCCAAGATTCGTACGTGTTTTGCGCGGCGTCTCCGTGCTCCTCTTCTGGGGTTTCGGGGGCGCCGCTTTTTGCACCGTTTTATTCGGGTACCCTATAGTCCAGTTCGCGGTTATAAGGAAAGAGGCAGATGGAATCTACCCGTTCTAACAATAAAGGCTTTTCTAGCAAAGGCGCGCTTGTTCCCTCCATGGTATGGCGCCTGCTTGTCTCCGGGGCCATGGCATTGGTGTTCCTGGTGGTTGATCAGGTTTCCAAGATGATTGTTCGCCGCGCCGTCATGACGGGCTTTTTCAGCGTGGAGGTTATTCCCGGTGTGCTCGGCCTGGAGTTTGTCGCCAACCGAGGCGCCGCTTTTGGCCTGGGCGAGGGCATGGGTTGGGTGTTCGTTCTGCTCGCCGTGGGTGTTACTGCTTTTGTTCTTGTTTACCTTCTTCGCGCGCCTAAGATCTCACGGCTCGAGGTGCTAGGTATGGGCATGGTTGTGGGCGGAGCTATCGGCAACGCAATCGACCGCTTGGTTTTTGGCTTTGTGACGGATTTCTTTGCGACCCGCTTTATCGATTTTCCCGTTTTCAATGTGGCGGATATCGGTATCACGTGCGGCGTGGCGATTGCGTTCATCGGCTTTATGTTCTTCTCGCCCGCCGCGCGCGAGCACAACGATAACAACCTGCAGGCTGGTGCTGAAGACGGGAGTGATCGCTAATGGCAATGGATGCCCACTACCTTGTTGATGCTTCCGATGCAGGCTGCCGTCTGGATGCCTATCTGGGGTCACAAGACGGTATGCCCTCGCGCAGTGCGTGCGCGCGGCTGATTGAAGGCGGATCGGTGGCGCTTAATGGCGAAACGGTCCTGTCTAAAAAAGAGTCTGTTCAGGCGGGTGACAGAATTTCCGTCGAACTTCCGGACGAGCCGGAGCCTGGAGTTGTTGCAGGCGAGCCCATTCCGTTGGATATCCGCTATGAGGACGATTATCTCATCGTCCTTTCAAAACAGCGCGGCCTGGTGTGCCATCCGGCTCACGGGCATGACTCGGGCACGCTCGCAAACGCTTTGGTCTACCACTGCGGCATCGAGCATTTGGGCACCTTGCAGGGCGAGGACCGTCCCGGCATAGTGCATAGGCTCGACCGCGACACGTCCGGTCTCATGCTTGCCGCCAAGGACGATGATACCCAGCGCGCCCTGCAGGACCTTATTCGCCTGCGTACGCTCGACCGCCGCTATATCGCTTTGTGCCATGGCTACATCGCGCATGATGCGGGCACCATCAATACCGGCATCGCGCGTTCAACGCGTGACCGCGTCAAGATGGCCGTGACGGACGACCCCTTTGCACGTCAGGCAATCACCACGTTCAAGGTACTCGAGCGCTTTGAGGCCACGCGCGGCAACGATGGCTACACCCTTGTTGAATGCCATCTCTATACGGGGCGTACGCACCAGATTCGCGTGCATATGCGTCATATCGCGCATCCGCTTGTGGGTGACCCGCTCTACGGAAAGGGCAACGACCGCGCCAACTACGGCCTGCAGCGCCAGTTCCTCCATTCCTGGCGCGTCAAGTTCGCCCATCCGGTTACGGGGGAAGAGATCGAGCGCTTCGATGAGCTTCCTTGGGATTTGGCGGCGGTCTTGGACGAGCTCGCGCCCACCAGCCTTGGGCGGACCGAGGCGGGTGAGCGTATAGTCCCCATGCTTGGCTTGCTTGAAGATTAACAATTTGCATCCTTTGCATGTTGGCTTGCTCTGCGAGCGCAGCTCACGCGGCCTTGCAGTACACTGAAATGAATGTATCGATTCACCTAGATGATCGGGAGAGACCTTTGGCGCCCATCGTTGTTTTCAATTTTGTGATCGGTGTCCTGTTCACCGTCTGCTTCCTCTACCAGGTCATCTATATGCTTGTCGGGCTGTTTCACGGCGAGGTCAAGGTGCCCAAGGCTGCAAAGCAGCACCGCTATGCGTTCTTTATCGCGGCCCACAATGAAGAGCCCGTGATCGCCAACCTAGTTCAATCGATCAAGGACCAGGATTACCCTGCAGAGCTGATTGATATCTTTGTGGTCGCTGACGCCTGCACGGATAACACCGCTCAGGCCGCGCGAGACGCCGGTGCCATTGTCTATGAGCGCAACGACCTCGCTCGAAAGGGAAAGAGCTGGGTTATGGATTATGGTTTTGACCGTATCTTGCGTGAATACCCCGGCAAGCACGAAGCGTTCTTCATCTTTGATGCGGATAACTTGTTGTCGCGCGACTACGTATCGATTATGAACGATGCGTTCGACCAGGGTTATCTCGCACTTACCAGCTACCGCAATTCCAAGAACTTTGGCAGCTCGTGGATTTCGTCCGCTTACGCGACCTGGTTTTTACGCGAGGCCCGTTATCTCAACAACGCTCGTATGATCTTGGGCACCTCATGCGCGGTATCCGGTTCCGGGTACCTTGTTTCTTCCAAGATTATCGAGGGAATGCACGGCTGGGACTTCCATACACTTACTGAGGATATCCAGTTCTCTACGTTCTGCGCCGTGCACGGCGTTCGCATCGGCTATGCCCCCGCTGAATTCTATGATGAGCAGCCGTTGACGCTTTCCGCTTCTTGGAAACAGCGCATGCGTTGGACTAAAGGCTTTTATCAGGTGTTCTTTACGTATGGCAGGCACCTGCTCAAAGCTATTAGCAAGTTCCGTCGCTTCGCGGCCTATGACCTGCTTATGACCATCGCCCCCGGCATGCTCTTGACGTTGATCTCCCTGCTTGCAAACGGCACCTTTATCATCGTCGGCATGATGTCGCATGGGTTCTTGGCTACAGATGCCGAGATTGAAATGTGCATAGGCTCGCTTTTGCTTACGCTTGGCTTTATGTACATCACGTTTTTCGCCATGGGCCTGCTCACAACCATCACTGAGTTCAGGCATATCCATTGCCCTGCGAAATGGAGGATCGTGGCTAACTTGTTCACGTTTCCGCTCTTTATGTTTACGTATATTCCGTTGACGGTTGCAGCCTTGTTCCTCAAGGTCGACTGGGTTCCCACGCCGCATGATGTCTCCGTTACACTCGATGAAGTCATCCAGGGCGCACGCTAGCGCGGAATAGATTGGGATTTTCGAGCGCAAGCCGCACCGTGACGTTCTTTTGCTCATGGTGCGGGCGCTGAATCATTCTTCTAATCTCACTTAGAGGGCTTCATCTGCCATCGGAATCGATTGCGCCATTTGAGGCGTTTGCTGAGCGCTGAGCTTCTTGGTTTCGCTTTTCCCTTATGAGTTCATAGCGGTATCGCTCATGAAGCCATAGCCATCGTCAAAGGCGAAGTCATCCTCGTCCCATTGCGGGCCCCATGCGTCATGGTCATCCTCTTCGTAGAGATATCTGGGCACGTCAGTCGAGAAATAATAGGTGGAGAACGCGGTATAGATAAGCAGCGTGATCGCGAGCGCCAGCAAGGAGATAAGGCCCAGCACGGAAGCCGTGAGAATATATGCGAAGCGCGAGGAATTGGTTTGGGGTAGGGTGGAAGCGCTCGCGCTTTCCACGGTGCGCTGCGCGGTGATAGTTTGATACGGGTGCTCGGTCGCGTTCACGGCGCTTTGCCCCTTTCGCGATACTTAGCGTGAATGGGTACTCGACCATTATAGGCGCTCTTTATTTGGGTAACGATACATTTACGTTCTACATGCCTATGGCGAGAGGGGGAGCCATGGAAGGAGTGCGCGGTATCGTTGTATTTGCGCTGGTAGGAGTGTTTGCGGCATCCATGATAGCTGCTGCGGCTATCGATGTGCGCTCGCGCAGGTTCCCCAATATCCTCGCCGCTTTCATGTCGCTTGTCGCCGTTGGCCTTGCATGGTCGCTTTATTCCGCGCCCGTCTTTTTTACCCACGTCTGTTGCAGCATTGCCTTTCTTTGCGTTCTCGTTGGGTTCGAACTTGTTTGGCGACGGGCGTCTGGACGCTCGGGCTTGGGAATGGGAGACGTCAAGGCGCTGGCGATATTGGCTTTGCTTTCGCCCTTGGCGGCGTTTGCCGCGTTTTGCATTTCCATGTTGCTGCTTTCGATTATCTGCCTGGTGCGAAGGCTTGAATCTTTGCCTTTGCTACCCCTGCTCTTGCCAGCGTTTGCATTTCTCGTAGTAATTTGCCCCTCCGTTTGGTCACGTTTGGATGGCAGCATGGTGTTTTAGGCCCCCGTTGTCCGCGCTTTGTGCGATTATGGGCAAAAGAGCTTACGAGAGGACTAAGATCATGACTCTGGTAGACAACTCCCTGCGTGCCGGGCTTGATGGCATGCCCTCCTCCCTTTCCGACGCGCTAGTCCAACGCATGATTGACGACCGCCGTCGCGGTTGGACCAACCCCTGCAAAACGCAAGACGCCGATGCCATAAGGCGCGTCGACCGCGTCCAGGACCACGGTAGCCTGTGGCGCCCCGCCTTTGTCCGAGATACCGAGAAGATCCTGCACCTGCCAGCCTATAACCGCTACGCCGGCAAAACGCAGGTGTTCAGCTTTAGGAGCAACGATGATCTCTCGCGTCGAGGCCTGCATGTCCAGCTGGTCGCGCGCATCGCAAGGGATATAGGCTACGCGCTGGGCCTCAACTGCGATCTTATCGAAGCGATAGGGCTGGGACACGATTTAGGGCACACCCCGTTTGGTCACGCTGGCGAGCGTTTCCTTAACGACGTGTATCGCGATCGAACCGGCAAGTGGTTTTTCCATAACGTTCATTCCGTTCGCGTGATGGATCGCCTGTATGGACGAAACCTCACGCTTCAGACGCTTGACGGCGCGCTATGCCACAACGGCGAGTACGAACAACGGGTTTTCGAGCTGTCGGGTCTTTCTTCTTTTGATGAGCTCGATCAGGCGGTCGAGAATTGTTGCGAGCTTGGTGGCGCCGCTATCGGCCATCTTCGTCCCATGACGCTCGAGGGGTGCGTGGTCCGCATCTCCGACATCATCGCTTACGTTGGGCGAGACCGGCAAGATGCTATCGAGGCGGGGCTTTTGGACGAGGACGCATTCGATGACGGCCTTGGTGGCAAATATAATTCCTGGATTCTGACGCATGCGTCAGTTGACATCATTGAGAACAGCTACGGCAAGGATCGCATCGAGATGAGCGAGGCGATGTTCAAGGAGATTCGCCGTGCAAAAGCTGAAAATTACAAGAAGATATATCGCTCAAGCGGTATCGAGGGGGAGCGCGAGGAGGTGCTCGGTCGTGCGTTCGCGCTTATGTACGACTATTTCTTGCGCGATGTTTTGGACGAGGATCGCACGAGCTTCATCTTCCGTCACCATATCGACCGCATCGAGCGCGCGCTCGCCCATTACGGTAAAACCTATCGGTGGCGAGAGGATCCCCATCAAACCGTGGTGGACTACATCGCAAGCATGACTGACGGCTATTTTGCCGAGCTCGCATCCAAACTCTTCCCTGATTTAAAGTTCCCTCGCAGGACGTACATCAACGAAGTCTGCTAGGGTGTAGTGTCTCTTGTTGGGGCCGTATGTTCGATCACCCCTTTGTGAAGAATGGTTTGCATGGATACTTTGTTTTCTGAACATGAGCGCGCCACCCAGCTGCGCAATGCGCCGCTCGCCGTACGCATGAGGCCCACCAGCCTTGATGATTACGTCGGTCAGGAGAAGGCCGTCGGCCCAGGGTCGTGGCTGCGCTCCGCCATCGAGCACGACGTTATGTCGAGCGTGATCTTGTACGGTCCGGCGGGTACGGGCAAGACCACGCTCGCCCATATCATAGCCGCGCATACGCGCAGCGAGTTTGTCGAGGTATCTGCCGTGACCGGTACGGTAAAGGACCTGCGCCGCGAGATCGATGAGGCTAAGCGACGCCTGATGTCCTTTGACCGCCGTACCATATTGTTTATCGACGAGATCCACCGTTTTTCGCGCTCTCAGCAAGATGCCCTGCTCCACGCGGTGGAGAACCGCACGGTCGTCATGATCGGAGCTACCACGGAGAATCCGTACTTTGAGGTGAATTCTGCTCTGCTGTCGCGTAGTCGCGTGGTGGAGCTAGAGCATCTGCGCAACGATGACGTCGAGAAGCTCATCCGGCGCGCGTTGCAAGATCCGCGGGGGCTTGCGGGCCGGTTCACCATGGACGACGAGGCGGTGAACGCCGTCTGCATGCTGGCGGCGGGGGATGCTCGAAGCGCGCTGACCACGTTGGAGCTTGCCAGCGAGATTGCGATTACCAGGGGAGACGGCGATGGCGGCGCCATCACGCTAGAGGATGTCCGCGTCGCCAATCCCCGCCGAGGTTTGTCCTATGACAAGTCCGGGGATATGCATTACGACATTATCTCCGCCTTTATCAAGTCGATGCGCGGTAGCGATCCGGACGCCGCCGTATACTGGCTAGCTCGCATGATCGATGCGGGTGAGGATCCCAAGTTCATCGCCCGTCGCATCCTTATCGCCGCTTCCGAGGACATAGGCAACGCTGATCCCCAGGCTATTCTGGTGGCCGAAGCTGCCTTTAAGTCCGCCGAGGTCATTGGGTATCCGGAGTGCAGGATCAATTTGGCTCAAGCCGCTATTTATAACGCGCTCGCGCCCAAGTCGAATGCGTGCGAAGCCGCGATAGATGCCGCGCTGGCGGATGTGCGCTCGAGCGGTCAGCGCGAGGTTCCGGTGCATCTGCGCGACCGGCATCGTCCCGGTTCCGATGAATACGGTCCTTACCTGTATCCCCATGACTATCCAGAAGGATGGGTGGAACAGCGCTACCTTCCAGAGGGGCTCGAACGCGGGGCGTTTTGGAAGCCCGCCGGCAGGGGCTGGGAAGAATGGCGGGTGGAGCAGTCTGCCCGCGACCGTAGCGGACGCGCGCCGAAAGTCGACTAAGGGCTGTTCTCCGCCGCCCGCGTTGCCGGGATCGCGGTCTTGGTCCTTCCCGTGGAGCTGGTATTGGGGTTAGGTTAGCCTGCCCTTGCATGGGGTACCATACACAGCGTATGTCGCTTGGCGGTATGCACCTGAGTAACAACCGTAACTACTTGGAGGCAACATGGAGCCTATCCAAATCGTCCTGATTGTACTTGTCGCAGCAGGTATCTGGGCCGTGGTCGAACTCGCCTTGACCATTCGCCGCGCCCGCACCACCGTCGACACCCTCGACAAGACCATGAACGAGGTTAACGAGGCCATTGGCGAGGCGCGCCCCGTCATCGCCAAGCTCGACGGCGTCGTCGATGATCTGCAGCCTGCGCTGTCCCAGGTGGAGCCTTTGCTCAAGCAGGGGAGCGTCGCTATCGAAGCGCTGTCTGCGGACTTGATTGAGATCAACGGCGTGCTTCGCGATGTCTCGCAGGTAACCGGTACCGTCTCTACCGCGTCGGACGCCGTTTCCGGGATCGCTGACGCCGCGACCGAGAAGGTCCAGCGCCTTCTGGGCAAGAAGCATCGCACGCCTTCTGCCAAGCGCGCGCTTTCGGAGTCTGCAGAGCCTAAGGTCGCCGACGCTTCCGATGCGCTCGCCGCAGAGGATGCGGACGCTCGCGCGGATACCGAGCCGGCTCCCTTCGAGGCTCCCGCAAACCGTTACTTCACCTATTCCGATGGCACCGCCGGGGAGGACTCCAATGACTAATTCGTGTCCAGTATGCTTGACCGTTCAGGCCGACCCCTCTTTTGCGCGCCTGGTACGTATGACCGCCTCTAACGTCGCCATGCTCTCGTCCATGTCCGTGGACCGCATCGAGGACATTCGCATGGCTGCCGAGGAAGCTTTCATCTACGCCTGCTCCACCGAGCCCGGTGCGGACCTTTCGATTTCCTTTGATGTTGATTCCGAGCACGTGGGCATGACCTTTGAGCTAGGCGACGTCGCGTTTGCAGAGCCCTCTGAAGAGGATCCCACGTCAGCGTACGTTGACCTGATCCTCGGTGCCGTCTGCGACTCCTATGAGAAGCGGGAGGACCCCGCAACTCTAGTGCTTATGCTGAAGGCTGATGTGTAATGGCAGATACCCAGCGCGCGACAAAGTCTGGAAAGGCGGCGTGGGACAAGGAAAAGACCCACGAGCTCTTCCGACGCTATAAAGAGGAGGGCGATGTCGAGGCACGCGAAAAGCTCGTGATGTCCCACATGAACCTCGTCCGCTTCCTTGCAAACAAGTTTAAGAACCGCGGCGAGCCGCTCGACGACCTTATCCAGGTGGGTTATCTTGGCCTGCTCAAGGCGATCGACCGTTTTGATCCTAGCCGCGGCCTTGAGTTCACCACATACGCAACGCCCACCATCATGGGCGAGATCAAGCGCCATTTTCGCGATAAGGGCTGGAGCGTTCGAGTCCCCAGGCGCCTCCAAGAGCTTTCCGCAAAGGTCAACCAGGCTACGGACGTGCTTACAACCGAGCTTCAGCGGTCGCCCAAGATCGAGGAGATCGCCGAGTATCTGGATGCGTCCGTGGACGAGGTCCTTGAGGCGATGGAGTCTTCCTCTGCCTATAGCTCCGTGCCGCTCGAGGGCACCGGCAACAACGATAACGACGACGCGCCCAGCGTTCTCGATCGGTATGCTACCGAGGATTCCGCTTTGAACTTTACTGATGACCGCCTGATTATCGAGGAGGCTCTCAAGGGGTTCTCCCCGCGCGAGCGCGAGGTCATCGACCTGAGGTTCTTGCAGGGAATGACGCAGATCGAGATCGCCGAGCAGCTTGGTATCTCCCAAGTCCAGGTGTCTCGCCTGCTGCGCCGCACCCTCAAGAAGATTCAAGACAAGATCGATCCCGAAGGGGTTATGAGCAAGTAGCGCGGATGTTCGCGCGTTTGGAGATACATGGTTCGCACACCGTCGCGCGATGACCGCGACCGCTCTCTCAAGTCCGCATTTCTCAATGTGTGGACCGTTATCGGCTGCGTCATCATCTTCCTCATCGTATTGAACTTGCTGGGCCTGCTGAGCGGTACGCTTTTGTTCCTGGCAGTCGGGTGCATCTCGGCGTTCATCGCCTCGCCCCTGGTCAACTGGCTCGAGCGACATCGCGTACCCCGCGGCGCCGGCGCCCTTTTGGGCATCCTGGTCGTTATCGTGGCGGTCCTGTTGCTGTTCGTCATCGCTATCCCGTTGATGGCGAGACAGCTTCTTGAGCTGCTCAGCCATTCGCCCTCCTGGCTATCCGCCTTGGGGCGCTGGTTTGTCGACCTGGAGCAGCAATACGCCGTCTTCGAGCACTTCTTTGACACCGTCAAGCTCGATTCGCTCATGAGCTCTCTGGGCGACTTGTTCAACCAGCTCGCCTCCGGCCTGCTCGCATCCATCAAAGATGGAATCGTCCCCATTGTGAACAATATCGCTTCCACTACGTTCACCGTGTTTTTGGGTCTTGTGCTGGCGTACTGGCTGGCACTCGATTACCCTAAGATCAACGACGAGATCTGCGGTCTTCTGGGCGAGGACCGCGCGCTAGATTACCGTCTTATGGTGGCCGTGGTATCCAGCTCCGTGGGCGGCTACCTGCGTTCCACACTCATCAACTCCCTTATTCAGGGCTTCTTGGCGTTTCTTGGCTTCGCTCTTGTGGGCCATCCGTATGCTGCGGCGATGGGCGTTCTTTCCGGCGTGCTCAACATCATCCCGGTGGTCGGCCCCAGCATCTCCGCGATCATCGCGTCGCTCATCGCGTTGTTCTATAGCCCTATGATGGCGGTGTGGACCATGGTTATGGCCATGCTGTCCCAAAACGTCACGGACAACGTCATCGCGCCCAAGATCAATCAGTCCACTATGCAGGTTCATCCCGTGCTATCGCTGACCGCGCTGGTCATTGGCTCCACGCTTGGCGGCACGGTTGGCATGATCATCGCGCTGCCCATAGTCGCCGTTCTGAAGAGCCTGTTTATCTTCTATTACGAGAGCCGCACCAACCGCCAGCTTGTGTCCTATGCGGGCGCGCTGTTTCGCGGAACCCCCTTCCTGGATGAGAAGGGCGATCCCGTGCCCGCCTTTGACGCGCTGGGTAACGACACCTTTGTCGCTGACTCCCAGATCATCGATGACGAATCGGTGCCCAAGGCGGAGGCGGTGCCCAAGCCCCATCTTGATAACCCTTGGTCTACCTTAAATATGTTTGAGAACATGGGTGCCACCGGCGTTTTCAAGAACCCCTTTGCGTCTATGGACGAGAATTCCAAGAAGGATGGCGACTCCGCCGCGGACGAGGATGACGGTAAGTAGACTGCCCCTTTCTTCCCAGCGCCCTTTCGCACCTTGGCTCCCTCTCAAAATTGACCCCTCATCGACTTCATGCGGGCTACTGCTGAAAACGCGGTCCAGTTGGACTCGCGCTCTGCTGAAAACAGGCTCCAGTTCACCTCTAACGCTAAAAACGGCCTCCGGTTAGACTTGGCGCCACCGGAGGCCGGATACGCTAGCTCCCTATCCAGCACTTTTCCTCACGGCCGTTCGGAACCCTCCGGGCTCAAGTTCAACTGGACCGCGTTTTTAGCATCTCCAAGTCCCACCGGACCCAAAAAGTAGATGACGGGTGCAAACGGAGGCAGTTTTCAGCAGAAACCCCAAGTCCAACCGGAGGCCAAAAACAGCGCGTAGCAAATTCGTGCGGGTTTGGTGTCCACCCTCTCCTAATTCCATATGATTGGCGCCGTAGTGCGCAACGTGTTGAGCGCGCGGACGGTTTTGTTGCCGCCCGCGCGCTTGTTGCTATGCTTGTTGTTATTCTCTGGCCAGCTCAATTGCCTTGTGACGCGCAGCGTAACTATAGGTATACTTATCTGGTTTGAGACATACGGAACTACCACAGGAGACGCATCTCATGACTGCTGATTATCCGACTATGACAACCGCTGAGATCCGCTCGGCGTACCTTTCCTTCTTCGAGGAGCGCGGCAACAAGCTTTACCCCAGCTCCTCGCTGGTCCCCGATGATCCCTCCCTGCTGCTCGCCAATGCTGGTATGAACCAGTTTAAGGAGTACTACCAGGGCAAGAAGACCATGAAGGAGATCGGTGCCTGCTCGTGCCAGAAGTGCGTGCGCACCAACGATATCGACATCATCGGCGCCGACGGCCGCCATGCCTCCTTCTTCGAGATGCTCGGCAACTTTGCCTTCGGCGGCGTCACCAAGCAGCAGGCATGCACATGGGCCTACGAGCTTATCACCGAGGTCTTTAAGCTTCCTAAGGAGCGCCTGCACTTCACCGTCTTCACGGATGATGATGAGACTTATGACGTGTGGCGCGAGCTTGGCGTTCCCGCCGACCACATCACGCGTCTGGGCGAGGATGACAACTTCTGGGCAGCCGGCCCCACCGGCCCGTGCGGTCCGTGCTCCGAGATCTATTTCGATCTGGGCGAAGAGGTTGGCTGCGGGCGCCCGGATTGCGCCCCCGGCTGCGATTGCGACCGTTTCCTCGAGTTCTGGAACCTGGTCTTCACCCAGTTCGACCGCCAGGAGGACGGCTCCATGCCCGAGCTGCCCCATCGCAATCTGGATACCGGCATGGGCCTGGAGCGCATGGCTGCCATCATGCAGCATAAGAGCTCCTTCTTCGATGGCGACGTTATGCAGAGCCTCATCAAGCTGGGCGAAGACATCTCTGGCAAGACCTACGTGGACAACGACTATACCGGGGCTTCCCGCTCCCTGCGCATCATCGCCGACCACGCCCGTTCGGTCGATTTCTTGATCTCCGACGGAGTGCTTCCCGGTAACGAGGGCCGCGGCTACGTTCTGCGCCGCCTGCTCCGCCGCGCCGTCTTCCATGGTCGCCTGCTGGGTATCGAGGACGCGTTCCTGGGTCGCTTCATCGATGTCGTCAACGATGTTATGGGCGAGGCATATCCCAACCTTATCGAGAACGCCGACCTGGTCAAGGGTATTGTGAACGCGGAGGAGGAGCGTTTCTCCACCACGCTCAACAACGGTCGCGTGTACCTTGACGAGCAGCTTGCTGCCCTCAGCGAGGGAGATGTGCTTCCCGGCAAGGCCGCGTTCATGCTCCATGACACCTTTGGTTTCCCCATCGACCTCACCGTCGAGATCGCGGAAGGCTCCGGCCATGCCGTAGACATCGAGGGCTTCAATGCCGAGATGGCCGAGCAGAAGGCCCGTGCCCGCGCCGCCGCCAAGGGCGATGCCTGGGGTTCTTTCAACGACGTGTGGACCGAGCTCTCTGACGAGCTTCCCGCTACCGAGTTCGTCGGCTATGACAACGAGAGCATCGAGGGCGCTCGCGTTCTCGCTATCGTGGTTGATGGCCAGCGCGTCTCCCAGGCTTCCAACGCGGAGAAGGTCCAGGTTGTTCTCGACCGCACCCCGTTCTACGCCGAGATGGGCGGCCAGATGGGCGACCGCGGCCTCATCGACACCGATAAGGCGCAGCTGTTTGTGAACGCCACCGTCTCCAAGGGTGGCCTGTACGTGCACGAGGGCACCCTCAACGGCTCGCTCTCCGAGGGCGATGTTGTCTTTGCGGGCTACGATCTTGAGTGGCGCTCCCTGCTGCGTCGCAATCACACCGCGACCCACCTGCTCGATGCTGCCCTGAAGAGCGTTCTGGGCGATCACGTCAATCAGGCCGGTTCCCTTGTCGCCCATGATTACCTGCGTTTTGACTTCACCCACTTCGAGGCCCTGAGTTCCGAGCAGATCTCTCAGATCGAGAGCCTGGTCAACGCTCAGATCTTCGCCGCCAAACCGGTCGTTACCCACGTGATGGGTATCGAGGATGCTAAGGCCTCCGGCGCCGTCGCGCTGTTTGGTGAGAAGTACGGTGACGTTGTTCGCGTTGTGTCCGTAGGTGAAGAGGACCAGCCGTTCTCCCGTGAGCTCTGCGGCGGCACCCACGTTTCCAATACCGCCGAGATCGGCTTGTTTAAGATCGTTTCCGAGTCCTCGACCGGTTCGAACATCCGCCGTATCGAAGCCGTGACCAGTACCGGTGCCATCGAGTGGCTCGAGGGTCGCGCGCAGATCGCTCTCGATGCGTCCGCCGCGCTCAAGTGCCGCCTCGAAGAGGTTCCCGCCCGCATCGCCAACCTTCAGTCCGAGCTGCGCGAGGCGAACCAGAAGCTGAAGGCCGCGCTTACCGGTGGTTCTTCCGATGCCATCTCCAGCGCTATCGAAAACGCCGTCGATTGCGGTTCTTACAAGCTCGTGATCGCTCAGCTCGATGGCCTTGAGGCTGCCGACCTGCGAAACGTATGGGATACCGTTCGCCAGAAGGGCGGATCCGCTGTTGCTTGCGTCATTGCGACCGTGACTTCCAAGGGCCAACCCGCCCTTCTTGCCGCGGCTACCGATGAAGCCGTCGCGGCGGGTTTCAAGTCCGGCGACGTCATCAAGAAGATCGCCCCCATGGTTGGCGGCGGCGGTGGTGGCCGTCCGCAGATGGCCCAGGCAGGCGGTAAGGACGCTTCCGGTATCCCGGCCGCGCTCGAGGCCGCTCGCGAAATGGCGACCGCGTAACGAATATGGTTGTGCTCGCGCTTGATATCGGCGAGACCAGGATCGGCATCGCCGCTTCCGACCGCTCCGGTCGCGTGGCGATGCCCGTTAAGGTCATGAATGCGGACGAGGTCATCAACCTCGCTCGTCCCTTCCGCATGCTCCTTGAAGACTACGAGCCCGAGCTTTTGGTCTGCGGGCTCCCTCAAACCATGGCGGGAGAGGAGGGCCCTCAGGCGGAGCGCATCAAGGGCGTTGCTCAAAAGCTCTCCGATGCCACTGGACTGCCCGTAGCATTTGCTGACGAGCGTTTAAGCTCGCGTGAGGCGAAGAGGATCTTGCGCGAGGAGGGTCTCAGCGAACGGCAGATGCGCGGCAAAGTCGACATGATCGCCGCATCCCTGTTCCTTCAGGTTTGGCTTGATGGACACGATAGAAAGGAATCTCGTGGCTAACGACCGACGCGACATCCGAGGCGCTAACGGCGCCCAGCCTTCATCGCGCCCCGCGGGAAAGCGCTTTAAATCCGGGGCACCCGTGGCATCTGGAGTTCAGCGTTCCGCTTCGTCCTCGCAGGCCCGTCGGTCAGCCGTGCGCCCTCAGGCCGTTCGCCCCGTTAGACATGATTCCGGTCGAGGCGCGGCTCGCCCTTCGCGATCTCCGTACAACTCGCCCCGACGCGGGCCCTCGCCGCTCGTCGTCGTTATCGCGATCGTTGCCGTTGTCGCCGCCGTTGCCGGCGTGCTTCTGTTCGTGGTTCCCGCGGTATCCAACTTCATCTCGCCCTCTACCTCGTCTGTTCCTGCTGGACAAGAGGTGCAGGTGACCATCCCCGAGGGTGCTTCCGGCGATGTGATAGCCAGTCGCTTGTCCGAGGCCCACATCATCGATGATCCCAAGAAGTACTACGCTGCCGTCGAAAAGCTCGACGCCGCCATGTCGCTCAAGCCCGGCGACTACGTTCTCTACACGGGTATGGATCCGGAGGACGTTGTTCGCCAGCTTGTAGAGGGGCCCAATGTCGAGGGCGTGAAGCTCGTCATCCAGGAGGGCCTCACGGTTCAGCAGACCGCTGCCAACGTCGAGGCCGCCTACGGTATTTCCGTGGACGAGTTCCTCGCCCAGGCGAAGGCGTCGAATTACGTTGCCGACTATCCGTTCCTCGAGGGCGCCTACAACGACTCGCTAGAGGGGTACCTCTATCCCAAGACGTACTCTCTGGGAGACGCCCCCACTGCCGATGATATTATCCGCGCCCTCCTGAATCAATTTGTGGCCGAAACCGCCGATATCGATTATTCGGCGACCTACAACGGCCTTACGTTCCAGCAGATAATGTGCACGGCCTCCTTGATCGAGCGCGAGACCGCCGTGGAAGACGAGCGCCCCCTTGTGGCGAGCGTTATCTACAATCGCCTTGATGCCGACATGCCCCTGCAGATCGATGCCGCCATCGTCTACGCCCGCGGCGGCGGCAGCCAGGGTGTGACCTACTCCGACCTCGAGATCGACTCGCCTTACAACGTGTATAAGAACAAGGGCCTTACCCCTGGTCCCATCTGCTCGCCCAGCATCTCGTCCATTAAGGCCGCGATCGACCCCGCGGATACCGATTACCTGTATTATGTGGCGTCTTCTGCTATGGATGGCACGCATAAGTTCAGCAGCGATTACGACCAGTTCCTCAAGGACCGTGAGGAGTACTCGGGGTCCGCGTCATGACGTTCCTCGCCCCTAAGCGATATGTGGCCTCGGTCGATTGCATCGATTTGGACGAGCTCTATCGATCCGGTAAGCGCGCGTTGCTGGTGGATCGAGACAACACGCTCGTTCCCCGCGACGCCGCCAGCGCTCCTCCCGAGGCTCGCGATTGGCTTGACCGGGCGCGCCGACTGGGTTTTCGCGTCTGTCTTGTGTCCAACAACTGGTACCGCAGCCAGGTCGAGGCATCTGCTCGCGAGCTTGGTATAGACCACGTTATCTGGTGCGCTATGAAGCCCGCTCCCTTTGCTTTGTGGGCGGGGCTGCATAAGCTCTCGGCAACGCGCTCGGAGTCCCTTCTTGTGGGCGACCAGCTCTATACGGATGTGTTCGCTTCGCGCTTGGCGGGCATCGATTCCATTTTGGTTAAACCGCAGACGCATGTTGATATGTGGTACACCCACGCGTTCCGCTTTTTCGAGCGCCGTGCGCTTCGCGACCTTCCATGCGAGGAAGGGGGCGATGGCCTACGATGACCAAGGTTGAGAAACGAGGGTGCGACCACGTCTTCTTTATCGGTTTTCTGGGCGCCGGCAAGTCGACCCTTGCCCGTAACCTCGGCGGTATGTTCAACCGTAGGTTCGTCGATACGGATCGCATGGTCGAGCGCAAGATGCGCATGAGCGTCACCAAGATCTTCGAGACGTTTGGCGAGAAGGAGTTCCGCGCGCTGGAAACTCGAGCGCTCGAATCGCTCTCGCGCGACAAGAGCCTTTTGGTATCCTGCGGCGGTGGGGTCATAGAGACTCCCGCCAATATCGAGATCATGCACCGCCTTGGATATTGCGTGTACCTTGACGGCGACATCGATGATTCCCTGCGGCAGATCCGCCGTAGCGACACCAGGCCGGATTTTCGCTCTGCCGAGCATGCGACAGCGCTTCTCGAGCACCGTCGTCCCCTTTATAAGCAGGCGGCCGATTTCACCGTCGATATCCGCGGCAGGTCTTTTACCGATGTGTCCTATTCCGTAGCCGAGCTTCTTTTGGAGTGTGGTCTTCTATGATTCGTCGTCAGCTTATCAACTTCGGTCCGCGCAGCACCGACTTCCGCGTTGGCGAGGGCGTTGTCGTGCAGCTTGGTAAGATGGTTAAATGCCTGGTTGCTACCCCCAAGCGTGCCGTTATCGTTACAGAATCCTCCCTTGCGGAGAGCTACGGTCTAGAGGTCTCGCGCGCCTTGATCGATGCCGGTTTCACGGTGAGCGACCTGTCGCTTCCAACAGGGGAGAACGTGGCGACGATGGCCTATGCCGTCCAGCTATTCGATGCTCTCGACTCTTGCGGCATAACGCGCGACGACGTAATCGTTGGCCTTGGCGGCATGGGCGTGTGCTCGCTGGTTAGCTTTTGCGCCCATGCTTGGTGCGGGGAGACCCCGTTCGCCCTGGTCCCCACAACGCTTGATGCGATGACCTCGTGTGCCACGAGCATGCGACCGCTGGATACCCGCTCCTCGTCTCAAATGATATCCGTCGAGCCGCGTGCCGCCTTGGTCGCTTGCGACCTCGACTTGGTGCCCCTGTGCCCGCATGACGAGCGCATGAACGGCTACGTGATGCTTTGCGCCTCTGCCTTTATCGACAGCAGGCGCCAATGGGACCGTTTTGGGGAGCTGGTCGAGGGCGTTCTCGATAACGCCGAAGTTCCCATGGTAGATGCTCTCTGCATGGCCCAGACAGCCCGATCCTCCGTAATCAAGGCGGCCAATCCCTCGGCTCGCAACGCGCTGGAGTTCGGCGTCACCACTGCCCGCACCCTTCGGTCGTGTCTCGGAGATGCGATTCCCGCTTATCAACTCCTCGCAGAGGGCATGCGCTTTGAAGCAAGGCTTGCGGTCGATGCGTTTGGCTTCGATATCGACGATGTCTTTTCGCTGGATGACAGGCTCGATGACCTTGGGGTGGAGGAGCTTCCCTTCGAGCTTGAGTTCGATAGGTTCTTGACCGCTCTCAAGGAGACCCGCTTCAAGCGTTCGAACCGCTTCATGTTCTCGTTGCCCCGCCATGTTGGCACCGTTCGCTATGCCACGGTGGAGGACGATGTGCTCGAGCGACATGCTCGCGCCTACCTCGCTTCGCGCGCGGAGCTTATGGACGAGTCCGTGTAAGGACTGCTCTGGCCTGCCGCGGTAGGGTTACTATCGTTATCGGTACGCACACGCATAGGAAGGACGATTTACATGTCTACAGAGATTTCTGGACCCGCAGCGCGCATCGCCCGCGTTCGCGAGATGATGGCGCAGCGCGGATATGATGCCGTGGTTGTTCGCGATGAGGCCAATTTGCGCTGGCTCACCGGCGCTATGGGCGTATTTGATTACACCTTCGAGTTCCCGCACGTTGCCTTTATCTCGCGCGACCGCTGCTTTCTGCACACGGATTCTCGTTATTTCAACTCTTTTGAGGAGAACCTTCCTGCGGGCAATCCCTGGGAACTCGATATGGACCAGATCGCCATGCCTCGCTGGGTGGCCGATCGCGCCCTCGAGACTAAAAGCTCTGTCATCGCTGTCGAGGACGACATGCAGATCTCTTTCTACTTTGGTATCCAGCGAGGTCTAGAGGACGTCTCTATCTGCGCCAGCCTGCCCCAGATGCACGGCGATATCCAGCGTATGCGCGCGGTCAAGGACTCGGAAGAGATCGAGCTGATGCGCCGCGCCCAGTCGATTACCGACGCCGCCTTTGCCCACATGTGCGAGTTTATCCGTCCCGGCCTTACCGAGAAGCAGATTCGCACCGAGCTCGAGACGTTCATGTTCAACAACGGAGCGGACTCCCTTGCGTTCTCATCCATTGTGGCTTCTGGTCCCAACACGGCCAATCCTCACGCTATCCCAAGCGACCGCATGGTCGAGAAGGGCGACTTCGTCCTCATGGATTATGGCGCGGGGTACCGCGACTATCGTAGCGATATGACCCGCACCGTCTGCGTCGGCCAGCCGTCTGAAAAGCAGCTCGAGCTCTACGCCCTGGTCCGTCGCACCCATGAGGAGTGCGCGGCGGCCATCCACACGGGCGCAGATGGCCATGAGATCCACATGCTCTCGAAGAAGATCATCGGCGATGCGGGTTATGGTGACTATTATGGCCACGGCTTGGGTCATGGCGTGGGCATCGATATTCATGAGCTGCCTAACCTTGGTCGCACCAGTAACGTGCTCGAGGAAGGCGCCGTGGTCACCGTTGAACCCGGTGTCTACCTTCCCGGCGTTGGCGGCGTGCGCCTAGAGGACTACGGCATCGTGACCAAGGATGGCTTTAAGCCCTTCACCAAGTCCAGCCACGATCTGGTAGTCATCGACTGCTAAGTAGGTTTTCTGTAGCGCTCATAGCGTTATGGGACGAAAGAGTATAATTACCTATCTGTATATGTATGTTTAGGCGACGTCTATTGGACGTCGCATGAGGAAAGGTTTTCAATGGCAACCATCTCAACCGCTGACTTCAAGAACGGCATCGGCCTGCGCATTAAGGACAAGGTCTGCACCCTCGTCGAGTTCCAACACGTCAAGCCCGGCAAGGGCGGCGCTTTTGTCCGCTACAAGACCAAGGACATCAAGACCGGTCGCGTGGTCGAGCAGACTTGCAACGCCGGCTCCAAGTTCGAGAGCGTCCAGTTGTTCACCAAGGAGATGCAGTATCTCTACAATGACGGCGCCGACTACATCTTCATGGACAACGAGACCTACGAGCAGGTTTCCGTTCCTGCCGACTTTGTGGGCGACAACTCCAAGTGGCTTCGCGAGAACGATACCTGCCAGCTGCTCTATGCCGAGGATGAGCTCATGGGCGTGAACCCGCCGATGTTCATCATCGCCGAGGTTACCGAGACCGTTCCGGGCGCTAAGGGCGATACCGTCCAGGGCGCCTACAAGCCCGCGACCATCGATACCGGTGCCGTTGTCCAGGTTCCCATGTACCTCAACGAGGGCGAGAGCATCAAGATCGATACCCGCACCGGCGAGTTCGTTTCCCGCGCTTAGCCCCAAACCGTACAGTCCGCATTTTCGTAGTAGGGGAGAAGACCATGACCGAAGAGATCAAGATTGCCGGTATAGGCATCGCACCCGAGGTCCTATCCGCCATCGTTTCTCGCGCTGTCGAGGAGGTCGAGGGTATCGCAACCGTTGGCGTGCGCGATATCGCCACCAACCTCGTTTCCATGCTGAGCTCCAAGAACGTTCCCGCGGGTCCCGCTGTCGAGTGCTCGGTAGTCGATCAGAAGCTCGCGATTACCGTTCACGTCACCGTGTTCTTCGGCTATCCCTTCAAGAAGCTCGCCGAGTCCATCCGCGAGGCTACCGCCAAGGCTATCGATGCACAGGTCGGCGTCGAAGTCGAGTCTGTGGACGTTTGCATCGACGGCCTCGTATTTCCCAAGGAGTAGCGCGTGAGCTTAAAGGTTGAACGCGGACGCACCCTCGCCCGTAGCCAGGCCCTGCAGATTCTGTTCCAGGCGGAGGCGCTCGATCTTTCGGTCGATACCGTTCTTGCCGGCGATTATCTGATTTCCAAGGGCCCGCTTGACGCCTATGCCGTCGAGTTGGCTCGTGGCTGCCATGACAATATCGATCGCATCGACTATGCGCTCAAGAGCGTTTCCATGAACTGGAGCCTCTATCGTATGCCCGGCACTGACCGCAACCTGCTTCGTCTTGCTGTATACGAGATGCGATTTCTTACCGGTGACGCCGCCATCGATGATGCGGTCATCATCAACGAGGCCGTCGAGATCGCTAAGGCTTATGGCACAGATGAGTCTTCTCGGTTTGTCAACGGTGTGTTGGGACGCATCTCCCGCATGGAGACGCTTCCCGAGCCTCCGGTCGAGCAGGGCGAGGGTCAGGTTGAGTCCGAGGACGAGGCGCAGGTCGATCCATCTGAGGGAGCATTCGATATCGAAGCCCATGCGGAGTCCGACGCCGAGACGGAGTCCGTCGCCGATGTCGAGGAGTCGATTGACGCCGTCCTCGATTCCGATGACGTGGATGGCGAGTAGCCATGGCCGATACCACCATCAAGACGTTCGATGACATCACCGATCGTCTCGATGAGATCGTTGCCGCGGTTCGCTCTAAAGACACCTCTCTTGAGCGCAGCCTCGATTTGTTCGACGAGGCTATCAAGCTCGGCAGTCGCGCCGTTGATATGGTAGACCAGTTCGACCTGTCTCCGCGCGAAGCCGATCTTCTCGATTCGGACCAACCCGTCAGCAGCGCAGCGAGCGCTGAAGACGGCCAAGCGAAAGGTGTTATCGGCGAGGGTATTCAATCCTCGTCCGCCAAAGCGTAGATTGGCAGCGATATGAAACGTGTCCGTCTTGATGACGAGCTGATTTCTCAGGGCATCTGCGATAATCGCGCGGATGCCCTGCGCACATTGATGGCGGGTCTAGTCTCTTCCGGCGGTGAGCGCTTGACCTCGCCCGGTCTTAAGGTACGGCCGGGAATCGAGCTTCATGTTAAGGGTCGTATTCCCTATGTTGGGCGCGGCGGCCTTAAACTCGCCGGTGCGCTCGATCACTTCAACGTTGATCCCAGTGGGCTATCTTGCGTCGATGTTGGTTGCTCGACGGGTGGATTTACAGATTGCCTTCTCAAGCGCGGCGCTTCTCATGTGATCTCCGTCGACGTGGGTCGAGCCCAATTCGACTGGTCCTTGCGCCAGGATGAACGCGTTGTGCTTCTGGAGCGCACCAATATGGTTGATTTACCGTCGTTGGGGTATGAATCTTGCTGCGACTTGGCCGTTTGCGATGTCTCGTTCACCAGCATCGCGACCGTTTTGCCTTCAGTGCTGTCTGTTCTCACGCCTTTTGGGCGTTTTCTTACCTTGGTAAAGCCGCAGTTTGAAGCACCTTCCCATTTGGTGGGCGAGGGCGGTGTCGTAAGGGACCCTTCTGTTCATCAAGATGTTCTCGCATGGGCTATCCGCCTTTTTGCAGATTCTGGTTTGTATCCTGTTGATGTGTGCGCTTCTCCCATAACTGGCGCTAAGGGTAATAAGGAGTTTTTCCTGCTTGGCGATCGCAGCCTCTTTGCGCGCGCTGATGATTTGGACCTTGCCAACCAAGTTGACATGCTCGTTAGAAAGGCGGTGGAACTATGAAGGTCTTTCTTGTCCCTAACTATTACAAGACGGAAGCCGTTCAAAGCGGGCTTACCCTTGAGTTATGGCTGAACCGCCAGGGCTATGATGTTGCATGGGCGGCTGACCAGCGATCGAGTCTGAACGTGCCCGCAGATATCGAGGGCAGCGATCTTGTCATCTCGCTTGGAGGCGACGGCACCCTGTTGCGCGCCGTTCGCATCGTTGGGGATCGGCAGATTCCCATCTTGGGTTTATCCTACGGTCATCTGGGCTTTCTCACTGCCGCGAGTCCGGAGGATGTCGATATCCTATCTGTGGTTACGGATGCGCTTGCGGGCGAGATGCACGTAAGTCGCCGCGCTATGTTGCGGGCCCGCGTGTATTCCATTTTTGAGGATGGTTCGGAGGCGGTTTTGGAGCACTTCGGCCTTAACGATATGGCGCTTACCCGTGGTCCGCTTTCCGATATGGTGGAGTTTGATATGACCGTATCGGGACATCACATCGACAGGCTTCGTGGTGACGGCGTGGTTGTTTCTACGGCTACCGGTTCTACGGGTTACGCGCTTTCTGCCGGCGGCCCCATTGTGAACCCTGACTTCCCAGGTTTAATCTGCGTTCCCATCGCGCCCCATACCATACAGGCGCGCGCGTTCATGACGTCTCCTTCTGATGTTGTAGAGGTCTCGATATCCAAAAATCGCCCCAGTATTCCCGCTATCGCGGTCGATGGTCAATTCCTGGCGCCTGAAGGCGAAATCGAGCGCGTCGAGGTATCACGTGCTCCGTTTGATACGCTGCTGCTCGATTACGGTCCGGAGAGCTTCTACGCTTCCGTTTCCCGCGTGTTTTACGGAGTGAGGCGTCATGATTGATGAGATTCGCGTAGAGAACCTCGCCCTTATTCGAGAGGCGAGCCTTGTCCCCTGCACCGGTCTTACCGTTTTGACCGGCGAGACCGGTGCCGGCAAGACCGCGCTGCTCTCCGCTTTGAAGCTTCTTATGGGAGAACGCGCGGACGCGTCGAGCGTACGCGAGGGCGAGGCGGGCCTTGTAGTGGAAGGGCGTTTTTTCAAGGGCGTGGATGATCCCGAGGGATTCGGTGTTGTCCGTAGCGTATCTGCCGATGGTCGTAGTCGTGTCAAAATTGATGGTTCCATCTCGAGCGTCCGCGAGCTCGCGACGCGCGTTGGCTCCATGATCGACCTGTGCGGCCAGCATGAACATCAAAGCTTGCTCGATTCTGCCAACCATGTTCGCATGGTCGACTCCTGGGCAGCAGATACCATTGCCCCCATATTGGACGATTACCGTGCGAAGCTTCATGTGGCTCGAGCCGCTGCCGCTGAACTTGCCCGCGTTACCGAGGCCTCCCGTTCAAAGGGTGCATTGCTGGACGAGGCGCGTTTCACTGTCGAGCGCATTTCCGAGGTCGATCCCCATCTTGGAGAATATGAGGAGCTAGAGGAGTCGCTTCCCCGTGCTGAGCACGCCGAGGCGCTTGCCTGCGCTGCCAATGATGCCCAGTCGCTGCTGTCTGAAGAGAATGCCGCGCTCGACTCGCTCAATGGCGCCATCGCAGAGCTGCAACGCATGGCGGGCGTTGATAAGAAACTTTCCGAGTTTGCCGATAGTTTGGCCGAAGCGTCGATTCTTATTGAGGATGCCGCTGCGGACCTTCGTCGATATCGCGATAGCGTTGACTTTGATCCTGAGGAGCTTACACGCCAGCAAGACCGTTTTGCCCAGCTTAAAGGGCTGTTGCGACAGTACGGTCCCACTATGGACGATGTCTTTGCTCGTCTTGAGTCTTCAAAAGAGCTGCTGAGCCTGGTTGACGATGCTGAAGAGCGAGTAAAACGTGCCCGGCTAGAGCTTGATGCGGCTGAGAGCGATCTTGTCCAAGCGGCTCGTGCATTGATGAAGGCGCGTTCGGTTGCCGGACCTCGGTTTTGTCGCGAGGTCGTAAGGCAGATGGCGCGCCTTGAGATGGGCGGAGCCGAAGTGCTGTGGGACGAGCGCGAGCTGCCTCGTGAGCGCTGGACCGACTCCGGACCTTCTATTTGCGAGCTTCTATATAGAAGCGGGTCGGGGCTCACCCCTCGTCCCCTTAAGCGCATCGCTTCCGGTGGCGAGCTGTCGCGCGTGTTGCTTTCGGCTAAAGTGGTAATGGGTTCTGCAGACCATGCGGGCACGCTTGTGTTTGACGAGGTCGATGCGGGTGTTGGCGGTGCAACCGCCCGTTCTCTCGCGACGGTCCTTGCAGATTTAGCCAAGACGCACCAGGTTATCGTTGTCACGCATTTGGCGCAGGTGGCCGTTGTTGCGGATGCGCATTACGTTGTACGAAAGGCGGATACGGGCAGCGGTATTCCCGAAACATCGCTTGTTCCCGTTGAGGGGGATGAGCGCGTGGCTGAGATTGCCCGTATGCTATCGGGCGATAGCTCGCCTGAATCCCTCGCCCATGCGCGCGCGATGCTTGAATCTTTGTAGGAAAATGCCCCGTACGACTTTTTCTGGTCGCGCGGGGCACTTTGCAATTATAGGCAAATCGCAGGGTTTTCGAGCTAGGCCTCGCTTGAGAGACGGTGGGCGAGGATGCGAATCGCGTGGGCGTATCCCTCAAGACCCTCTCCGGTGACACGCTCGAAGCAAGCCATGCCGGCGTAGGATATCTGGCGAAAATCCTCGCGATCTTCCACGGCGGAGATATGGATCTCTACTGCAGGAAGGGCCACGGCCTTGAGGGCATCGAGGATGGCGATGCTGGTATGCGTATAGGCAGCCGGATTAATGACGATACCGTCAAAAGAGCCGTATGCCTGCTGGATCTTATCGACGATCTCGCCTTCATGATTTGATTGGAAGCACTCCACACGCGTAAAACCGCATGTGCTTGCCGCTTCCTCGCAGATGGTGACAAGTGCTTCGTAATTCTGCGTGCCGTAGATGCCGGGCTCGCGAATGCCGAGCATGTTGATGTTGGGTCCGTTGATGACGAGTACATTCATAGGATACTGTCCAATCGTGTAGGCGTTTAGAGTGCTTGGGGCTCGCCGAGACGGTGGGCGACCTCGCGCGCCGTCGCTTCAGCGCAATCAAGGGAATCGACCACTGTATCTGCCCAGGCACGGTACAGCGGCATGCGCTGCTGCGCGAGCTTGTCGACGCCGTCGCGCGCGGTGATGGGTCTGCCCTTATGGGCCAGCTCGTCGATATTCCTATTGAGCATGACGATGCGACTGTTTTGATGGAGGAGGCCGTAGTTTTCCTCGCGTGTGACCACGCCGCCGCCGCAAGAGATGACAAGTCCGCTGCGAGCGGCAACATCGGCGAGGACCTTGGTCTCCTGCTCGCGGAACGCATCTTCGCCGCGTTCAAGGATAAAATCTGCGCAGGGAGCGCCGACCATCTGCTCAAAAGCGTGGTCGAGGTCGATATGCTCTCGACCTGTGATTTGCGCCAAGCTCTCGCCAACGCGCGTCTTTCCAGATCCGGGCATTCCAATGAGGGCGATGTTTTGCTCGGTGAGCGACAGGGCCTTGGTGACTTCCACGATGCGGTCGCGTGATACGGTTTCGCCTGTGTAGCGCTCTACTGCTTGAGCCGCTTGGGCTACCAGCATGAGCAAGCCGCCTACGTATGGGATGTCGCGTTCTTCAGCTTGCATCATAAGGCCCGTGCGTGCGGGGTTGTAAACGATATCAACCACAGCCTCAAGTTGAGTGAGCTCATCAAGGCTGCAGACGCTTGCGGGGCAATTGGGGAACATGCCCACGGGCGTGCAGTTGACCACCAGCGCGGCATGGCTCCATTGGGCAAGATCGCTGTAGGTAATCTCCCCCTGTCGGCTCACTACATGGGCTTCGACGCCTAAATCTTCAAGCACTTTCATACAAGTGGATCCGGCTCCTCCGTCTCCGCCAAAGACCAAGGCCACTTTGCCTGCCAGCGGTACGCCCACGCTTTCAACCAGCACTTTGAAGCCGTAATAGTCGGTATTGTCGCCACGGAGCCTGCCGTCTGCAAGGCGTGTGATGGTGTTGACGTTGCCCAGGCGTTCGGCGACGTCTGAGAGCTCGTCCAAATAGGACATGACGTCGCGCTTATATGGGATGGTCACGTTGACGCCCTCCCATTCGTCCCCTTTAAGGAAACTCTCGATGTCTTGGGGCTCGCGCTCGAACTTTCGGTAGTCGAGACCGGCGAGAGCGTGGTAGATGACGGGGGTATAGCTATGACCCAATACTCGTCCAAGAACCCCGTACGGACGCTTAGCTTCCATTTAGAGCACCTCCTGATAGCTGCCAAAATACGTGTACTGCTCGCAGACATCGTCCAAAGAATCCAGCAAGGTCATAAACGGCTGCGAACCCACCGGGCAGATGAGATCGAAATAGAACATGAAATCGAAGTCATGTCCAGGGATGGGACGGCTTTCCAGCTTGACAAGGTTGATATCCAGGGCGTAGAAGCGTTCGAGGACGCGATAGAGCGATCCGGGCTGATGGGGGAGCGTGAGCATAAGCGAGGTACGGTCCGCCCCCGGATAGATGACGGCATCTTTGGTGATGACGACGAAGCGGGTGTAGTTGTTGTCGGAATCCTGTACATCTTCTTGCAGGATTTCGAGGTTATAAAGGGCTTTGCAACTGCGGGAGCAAAGTGCTGCGATGTCGCTGCGCTCAGATGATGCGACGAACTCTGCTGCCTGCGCGGTATTGCTGGCCGTTGTCGCTTTGACGCCCATAGATTCAATGAAATCGGCGCATTGGGCAAGCGCTTGCTCGTGAGAGATGACCTCGCGGATATCTTCACGACGCGTACCGGGCTTGGCGACCAGGTTATGGTCGATTTTAAGGCGCAGCGAGCGGACGATGGAGAACCTGTACTGCGCCAACAGGTCATAGACGGCGTTGACCGAGCCCGCGGTGGAATTCTCAATGGGTAGCACACCGTAGTCGCACAGGCCGTCGCGTACCGCCCTGAACACGCCCTCGAATGTATCGAAAAACGTGATGGAAGGTACCTTGAAGAGCTTGGAGGCGGCGAGCTGGCTATAGGCGCCCTCGACCCCTTGGCACGCAACGGATGCGGTGACGGGGAACTGGGCGTCTGCGGGCAGTAGCGTGTTGATAGCGCGCTTGGATTGGGGCTTTTGATCAAGCGATGCCAGGTAGCGGTTCTGCTCGATCTTGTTCATATTCATTAGAAGCGAGAAGAGCGAGATGAGCTGCGCCTGCCTGTCTTGAGGGGCCGCCTGAGCGATACCGGCGAGTTTATCGCGCTCGCGGCCGGGGTCGAAAATGGGCTTGCCCATCTCGAGCTTCGCGTTGACAACGTGGGGGGCGAGGTCGAGTCGCTCGTTGAACAGCTCGATAAGCTGGGCGTCGATGCGATCGATATGCTCACGTACTTCTTCTAGATTCATATGCTGGGCTCCTGGGCGGGATTGGGTTTAGCGAAAGCGGGCATCGGCTTGGCAGGGCAGGACGAAAGCACCGTCTTCGAGCATGGCATCGAGTAATGCGACCGCGCAAACGGCTTCTGCTACGGGGACTGCTCGCGGAACGATGCAGGGATCGTGGCGACCGTGGATCTTGAGTTCCGCGTTCTCATGTGCTTCAAGATCCACGCTGTCTTGCTGCTGTCCGATCGACGGCGTGGGTTTTACCGCCATGTGCCAGATAACGGGCATACCGGTGGTGATGCCGCCGACGATACCGCCCGCATTGTTGGTTTGAGGTAGTACTTGGCCATCCTGCATTCGGTACGAGTCGTTGTTCTGGCTTCCCATCAGACGGGCCGAGGAGAACCCGGCGCCAAAGTCCACGCCCTTGATTGCGGGAATGCCGAAGGCGAGGCGGGCGATGCGGTTCTCGATGCCGTCGAACATTGGGTCGCCGATGCCGGCGGGAACGCCATACGCGACGCATTCGATCACGCCGCCCACCGAGTCCATATGAGACTTTGCATCGACTATGCATTCGCGCATAGAGGCCGCCGCGTGCGCGCTTACGCAGGGGAGCGGGTTAGTGGATATGGCTTTGAGCTGAACTTGGTTTGGCTTCATGGGGTCGAGCGGCGTATCGCGAATATCTCGCGGACCCAGCGCGGCGATGTGGGCGGCAATGCGGATGCCCTGGGTCTCGAGGGCCTGTAGCGCGATGCCGCCAGCGATGCACAGGGGTGCGGTGAGGCGACCGGAGAAGTGACCGCCGCCCGCGACATCATGGTTGTTCTTGTATTTGATATACGCTGCATAATCAGCATGACCGGGGCGAGGGATTCTGCGCAGGTTGGAGTAGTCTTGCGAGCGCGTGTCGGCATTTTTGATAATGCCGGATATGGGTGCCCCGCAGGTGCGGCCGTCGACTATGCCGGAGATGATATGTGCCGTATCGGTCTCCTTGCGTGCGGTCGCGGTCTCATCGCGGCCCGGCGCGCGTCTATCGAGAAAGAGCTGGAGTCGCTCCAAGTCAATGGGAACGCCGGCCGGGATGCCGTCGAGCGAGCAGCCGATGGCAGGCGAGTGGGACTGACCGAATATGCTGAGCTTGAGGACGTTGCCGGTGAAAGAAGACATGCAGACAGCCCCTATTCTTGCGTGAGCTCGACCATGCCGCCAAGCTCTTGATAATGATCGAAGAACAGCGGGTAGGACTTGTTTACGGCTTCCGCGCCCTTGATGTAGACATCGTTTTCGCAACGGGAGGCGGCGATGGCAGCCATCATGGCGATGCGATGGTCGTTGTGGGAATCGACCGTGCCGCCGATCAGTTGGGGGACGCCGTCGATGATGAGCGCGTCGCGTTTGATTTGGATCTGCGCTCCCAGGTTGCTAAGTTCTTTGGCGACGGTGGCGAGCCTATCGGATTCTTTGATGCGCAGGCGAGCGCAGTCGGTGATCACCGTGCGGCCCTCTGCAACGGAGGCGACCGCGGCGATAATGGGGACCAAATCCGGGATGTCCTTGGCACTCATCTCGAAGCCGCAGAGTTTGTCTGGACGAGAAATGGCGGCGTCGGTGGAGCGGCCTATGCGGGCACCAAAGCGCGACAGGGCTGCGAGAACGTTGCGATCGCCCTGGGCGGAAGAAAGCGAGAGCCCGTCGACCTTGATGGGCAGCCTGCCCAGAGCGCCTGCGCACAGCCAGAAGGCCGCATTGGACCAGTCACCCTCTACGGTCGCCTCATGCGGGGTGCGGTAGGTGTCGTCCTCGGTGGTGAAGACGGTGACCTCTGTGCCATCGCCCGGGGTCCTGCGATCAACGTAGACGTCGACTCCGAAGGTTTGCATGGCCTGTATGGTGAGGTTGATATAGGGCCGGCTCTCGATGCGCCCGTTCACAACGATCTCGCTGGGGTGGTCGAGCAGCGGTGCTGCGAGCAGAAGGCCGGTAATGTACTGAGAACTCACATCGCCGGGAAGCTCGAATCGTCCAGGGCGAATTCGACCAGATGTTTTGAGTGGGAAGCCGCCGAGACCCTCGAGTTCGCATCCGGCGGCGATTAGCTCCTCGGAAAGCGGGGAGAGGGGCCTTTCGCCCAAACGACCGCTTCCAATAAAAGTCGCCTCTGCACCCAGCGCGCATGCGACGGGAAGCATGAAGCGAAGCGTCGAGCCGGATTCGCCGCAGTCGAGGGTGGCATGATGCAGCGCCCTCAGCAGGCCGAAGGCGACGCTTTTGGGCATAGGCTTTACCATGAAGCCATCGTCGACCGCATCTATCTTGGCGCCAAGCGCCGTAAGGCAGCGGATGGTGGCGTCGATGTCGGCGCACGTGGTGTTGCACTTGATGTGGGTGTCGCCATTAGCGAGCGCGGCGACGATGATGAGGCGATGTGCAACCGACTTCGAGGCGATGGCCGGAATGGTTCCGGAAAGTAGGGTCGGATGAATATGGGCAATCATACATGCTCCCTTGATGCTGCGAAATGTATGTGCTGGTTACTCGTCTTCTATGTCCCCGGCGTAGGCGTGCACGCAGGCAAGGCCCACCTCAAGGATCTTTTTGAACTCATCGAGCGGTGTGGGTGCTATCGAGACCGCCCCGATTGCGCGCGGAACCACCAGATCGATCGAATTGCCTGCGCGCTTCTTATCATGAAGGGCTTCGTTATAGATGTTCTGGGCGTCGGCTTGGAAATGAAGTGAAAGCCCGTGGTTGCGTAGGAGCGCGGCAATTCGATCGGGAACATCGGGTTCGCACACTTCTGCGGTGACAGAGGCGCTGGCGATGGCCACCATGCCGATACCGACGCATGTTCCGTGTCCCAGGCGGTAGGATTCCGCCGCTTCGACGCCATGGCCGATGCTGTGACCAAAGTTGAGGAGTTTGCGCATGTTGGACTCGCGCTCGTCCGCCTCGACAACAGCTCGCTTAATATCGATGTTACGGGCGATGAGGTAGGCGACGCGAGAAAGATCCTGCTTGAGGAGCTCGGGCGTAAGCGGCGTCTTCTCGAGCTCCTCGAACAGCTCGCTGTCCGCGATAACGGCATGCTTGATTACCTCTCCGCAGCCGTCGGCGAATTGCTCGTCCGTTAGCGTGCCCAGGCAGCCTACATCGGCGAGAACCGCACGCGGCTGCCAGAATGCACCGGCGAGGTTCTTTCCCGCCTCAAGGTCGATAGCGGTTTTTCCGCCAACGGAGGAGTCGACCATGGCCAGCAGCGTGGTGGGAATCTGGATGAAGTCGATGCCTCGCATGTAGGTCGCCGCGACAAAGCCCGCGACATCTCCCACCACGCCGCCGCCAAGGGCGATGATGAGGTCGGAGCGCGTCATCTCAAAGGACGCGGCCTTCTCGAGGAGGCTGATGTACGTCTCCGCGCGCTTGTGCTCTTCACCGGCGCTGAATACGGCGAGCTCGCAGGTGTAGCCGGCAGCCTGCAAACCGGACTTCACGGGTTCCGCATAGAGCGGAGCGACGTTGGAGTCGCTGATGATGAGGGCGCGCCGTCCTGCGTTGAGCGAACGCGCGATCTCACCTGCGCGTTCAAGCAAGAAGGTGTCGATCAGCACCTGGTAGGGCTTAGATGCCTGGATATCAAGAGAGTACATGGTCCTGCCTTTCGCAGATCTTAACGCGGCATGTCATCGAGTGCGCGCTTGATCTGGTCGCCCTCTGCAAGAAGTTCGCGAAGCCCTACCCGATCGCGGTTGATGAGGGCGACGCGGTATTTATCGAGCGCGTTGATGATGATCTCGATTTCATCGGCCAGGTAGTCGGCGTCTTGGATCATCAGCTCGCTCCACATATCGGGGTTGAGGTGCGCCACCCTTGTGAGGTCCTTGTAGCTGCCGGCGGAGAAGCCATGATGGGCTTGGGCCGTGGGGCTCTTCACATACGCGTTGGAGACCACGTGGGCCAGCTGGCTGGTAAAGGCGATGACGCGGTCATGGTCGGCCGGCGTGGTGACGCTAAAGCGCCCGAAGTGGCAGGGGGAGAGCAACGTATGGGCCCTGTCGAGAAGCTCGAGGCGGGCGACATCGTCCAGCTGGGGCGGGACGAGAACCATGGGAGCGCCGACAAACATATCCGCGCTACCGTAGGCGTATCCGGAGTGCTCGGTACCCGCCATGGGGTGCGCGCCGCAGAAGGTAAATCCATAGGTACTCGCCAGGTCGAACGCGCGATTGCAGAGCGCTCCCTTGACGCCGGCGCTATCGATGACCAAAGGACCTTCCGCGCCCAGCTCGCCTAGCGTTTGGGCGCGGGACTGAAGCCATGCGATGCAGGCCTCGGGGTATGCGGAGAGAATCACCAGGTCGCAGTCTGCGAGCGAGGCATCGTCCAAGACCGTATCAACCGTGTCGATCATGGCTATAGCAAGCGTGTCCGCATCGGTATCGAATGCGGCGACGCGCCAGCCGGCAGCGTGGTAGGCGCGGGCGAAACTGCCGCCGATAAGGCCCAGGCCCAAGATGCCTACGGTGGGATTGTTTGAAGTTGCTTCTGCAGGGGTAGAGGTGTTGTCCATGGTTCCTTACGCCTCGCAGCTCTCAGTGTCGCAGATGACGGAGCGGATCTGGCGGATGCGCTCCATGGTCTGGTCGAACATATCGGGAGTCAGGGCCTGAGCGCCGTCGGACCAGGCGCGGCTGGGGTCGTCGTGAACCTCGATCTCAAGGCCGTCGGCACCCGCTGCGGTGGCGGCAAGCGCCATGGGCTCGACGTAGCGCGTGTAGCCGGTGGCGTGGCTGGGGTCTGCGACCACGGGAAGGTGGCTTAGGTAGTGCAGGACGGGCACGGCGTTGAGGTCGAAGGTGTTGCGGGTACGCGTCTCGAACGTGCGGATGCCGCGCTCGCACAGGATGACGTTTTCGTTGCCCTCGCTCATGATGTACTCGGCCGCCATCAGCAGCTCGTCGATGGTACCCGCCATGCCGCGTTTGAGTAGGATGGGGGCCTTGGTCTTACCCACCTCTTTCAGCAGGGGGAAGTTTTGGGCGTTACGTGCGCCGATCTGCCAGACCTCGATGTTCTTATCGAGGAACGTTTGGACGTCGCGCTGGTCCATAATCTCGGTGACGATGGGCATATCGAGCTCGTCGGCAGCTTCGCGCAGCAGGTCGAGGCCCTCGGGGCCCATGCCCTGGTATGCGTACGGAGAAGTGCGGGGCTTGTATGCGCCGCCGCGTAGCATGGTGGCGCCGGCAGCCTTAACACGCCTGGCGATTTTGATGAGGTTCTTGCCTTCGACCGAGCAGGGTCCGGCGATCACCTGGAAGTGGCCGCCGCCGATCTTGACACCGTGTCCGCAATCGACGACGGTGTCCTCGGGATGGAACTTGCGGTTGGCCTTCTTGAAGGGCTCGGAGACGCGCTGTACGCGTTCAACGATGTCCATCGACTCAAGCAGGAAGGGATCGATCTTGGTGGTGTCTCCCACCAGGCCGATGACGGTCTCGTTCTCGCCCTTACTATAGTTAGTTTGAAGGCCCTTCTTTTCGATCCAGCTGAGTAGATGCTCAACGGCCTCGGGCGAGGCGTCCTTGCGCAGGATTGCGATCATGTGGTCCTCCAAAAGTAACTCATGCGCGTGCAAATGTATAAGTTACAGAAGTGTATACCATCCTTATTAATATTGAGGGCCATAACTCATGTCGTTACAAATGCGATAGAGGGTTTGCCTCAAAACGCCGACCTGCTTTTGGCGTACGTACAATTTCGTAGCCCGCTATTAGCTCTGAGCTAATGAAATTGAGCGCGGTGCAAACCATACTTGAGTACATGTTGCTCCAATCACTATTGAAGGGAAATTAGATATGGATGCTTCGCGGTCACATGCACCCCGCTCGGTAATGGGAATAGTCGGTCTGGTTCTTGCGATAATCGCAGCAGCTACCTCGTTCATGCCAATCGTCAACAACTTCTCGTTCTTCCTCGCCCTCATCTCGGCTATTCTTTCGCTGGTCGCCGTTATTTCCTGTGCGCGCGGTAAGAAGTCTGGCAAGGGTGTCGCCATTGCCGGGTTGGTTGTCAGCATTATTTCTATCGTGGTCGTGCTCGCCACGCAAAGCATGTATTCCGCCGCCATTGACGATGCGGTCAACGGCCCGGATGTCTCGGGAGTTAGCACTCAGCAGGGTGGCGACGATCCGTCTAAGGAAGACGATGGGGCAGGCGATGCATCCAATACTCAGAATCTCGCCGTCGGCACTTCCATTGATCTTGAAAGCGGCCTTTCGGTAACCGTCGATGCGGTCGATACCTCTATCGTGAACTACGATGGTTCCGCGCTGGTGGGCGTTCAGGTTACCTACGTGAACAATTCTGATAACTCCGCAGACTACAACATGTATGATTGGAAGGGTGAGGATGCTCAGGGGGCTCAGGAGAATTCGACGTTCTTCTCTGATGACGGCAAAGAACTCAGCTCTGGTTCGTTGGCGCCTGGCGGTACAAAGACCGGATTCCTCTATTTCAAAGAGGGAACCGTAAAGGCTCTGTATTTCTCTTCCGTCCTAAGCGATGATGCTTCCGCGTCGTGGTCTCTTGCTTAGGTGTAAAAAAAGATGGGTGCATTGAATGTCTGAGAAGCTGACAGAGGAGTTGTTGGACGAGCTGCTGGGGTCTTCTGGCGTGGACGGCTTTCTTCGCGACCGTACGGAACCAGCTATAACCCTCGCTTCCTATCTTCAGCAGCTTTTGGACGAGAAGCATTTGAAGCGCGTCCAGGTCGTGCGCATGGCGGACCTCAACGAGACCTTTGGATATCAGATCTTTACGGGCGCCCGTCATCCCAGTAGGGATAAGGTGCTGCAGATATGCTTCGCGATGGCCCTTTCGCTGAGGGAGGCCAATAGGGCGTTGGGCTACGCCGACGCCGGCAGGCTCGACTGCAGGAGCAGGCGCGATGCCATCATTATCTACTGCCTCGACAAGGGTTGTTCTCTTCAGAAGGTGAACGAAGAGCTCTATCGTTTTGGAGAGCGCACTATTTGCTAGGTCTTAGAATCCTTGTTCCCGCGTTCCGCTCGGATACCGTTGTTGTGTCCGGGCGGTTTGCTATAGTTTGGAGCTATGGATACAGATGAATTGACAGACCAGCTTGAATCGATGCTAGCCAGCCGTGAGGCGGGCTTGGATTATCGTGTCGAGCGCGTCTTAAAGGATGGCTCGCGCGAGCGCACGCAGGTGGTATATCTGCTTGGCGCGGGTGGGGGAGAATACGGTCCGTTTGTCCACAAGGTTATCGCGGCGGACCGCGGCTTGGGCACCGTATATCGCACGCTTCATGACGCCTGGCTATCAGGACGAAGGTTCGCCCACCTTCCTGAGATTTTGAACGTTAGCAGTCAGGGCGATGAGCTTGATGTGCTTATGGAATACGTAGAAGGCCCTACGCTCGAGACGTACCTCACGGCAGCCGGCTTTGATCGGGGCGTTGTTCTTCAAGCTTTTGAGGACGTGTGTCGCGCTTGTATCGAGCTGCATGCCTCTTTCGCGCCGCCCATCATCCACCGCGACCTTAAGCCCTCAAATATCATCATGGCTCAAAGTAGGTTCTCGTCCCAACCCACCGCTGTGCTCATCGATTTTGGCATCGCCAGGCAATGGCGCGAGGGAGAGTCGTCTGATACGGTTCATTTTGGGACCAGGGAGTTTGCTCCACCAGAGCAATACGGTTTTTCTCAAACCACGGTTAGAAGCGACGTGTATGCGCTGGGCATGTTGCTCGCGTACTGCCTTATCGGCTCGACCGTGCCTCGTGAGCAGCTTGTCTCTTCGCTGACTGGCGCGCACGCGAGCGCGGGGCTTATACGCGTGGTCGAGCGCGCTTGCGCATTCGATCCAGCCGATCGCTATGATTCCGCGCAAGCGCTGCTGAATGCGTTTTCTGCTGCGGTGGGCGCTGGCGACCTTCCTTCCAGCAGGCAGCGTGGGGATGCATCGAGTGGCAAAGCTGCCAAAGACTCCCTCTTTATGGCGCCGTCTTCCACCCTGACGCCGCAGGTTCCGCAGGCCCCGCGGACCGTTCGCGCGCGCTTTATCGATAATCCGATCGTACGCATACCTTGGAACATAACGGTCCTTTTCGTTGCCGTCGTTTGCGTGCAGGCGACTTTAGAGCTGGTCGCTCATCCCACGGAATCCATGAGAGACGCTTCGATTCCCGCGCTTGTCGTCATTGCTTACTTTATGGTGCTGCCGATATTTCTATTCGGCTGTTGGCTGCTTTACAATAAATCGTGGCTAAGAAAGAGATTCGCTTTCGTGGATTGGGCCATATCGATCGGTTTGCCGAGGCTTATTGCTCGTTTTGTTGCCTTGGAAGCTGCTGCTTTGGTTGCCGCGCTGCTTCTGTGGTCCGTTTAGCAGATGGCTTTGCGCGTGCCGCGGTGTATTTGATTAAGAATGAGCAGGGGGAGGACTTCTTCTTGTATAGCGACGGTGAGCTTGAATCAGCCTGTTTTACAGGTCAAATTCCGCTTCGTGCTACGTTTATTGGCGGAGATCTTGATGCGGCTAACGCGTTCTCCCTGTGGGGCATGCGGTGGGCGGAGCACCTTGGCGTCCATGAAGACAGAGGCAGGCTACCTGCTCCCAGGCCCGTGATCGAGCTCTTTGTATATTGTCCGGAGGAAAGCGTGGAGCTTGCTTACGCCGTTGCGTATCTATGTGAGTGCACCTGGGCTGATTACGGCTTTGCCGGCATGGCGCATGTTGCGACCGATCGCATCGATGCCCTTCGCGACTCTCGGGTGATTGTCGATAGCACTTCCGCGCCGTCCCATTCCAAGAGCGTCTTCAGTCTCGAGGCATATCGTTCTTCTTCGCGTATGGATGCGATGATGTTTGCGCCTCAGGCAGATCTGTATTTCATCGATGAGGGTTCGGACCCTTGGGTCGCTTTGCCACACTACGATTGATTTTCGTCCTTTTTAATCCTTTTCCCTATTCGCTTCAGTCCGCAAACGGTATAAATTCATCTGTGAACGGTATTTGAAAACAAATACTTACAATTTCGCCATTGTTAGGCTATGCTTTCAGTCATAGCAAGGTTGTTACTCCTCGGGAGGCATCACTTGTCGATACGGATGTTTCCCGTAAAAGGGGACCGTCCGATTCGATCAATGAGATGCTTAGGGGAGTTTTTTCATGATCATAGTTAAGAAGATCAACAACAACGTTGCCATGGCGCGCGATGATCGCGGCAACGAGTTGGTCGTTTTCGGTAAGGGGATCGGTTTTCACGAGACCCCGTATTATCTCGAAGACGAGTCGACGCTCCAAGCAGTCTTTTCAAATATCAACAACGGTATTCTCTCCATGGTTCGCACCGTGCCGTCCGAGGTTATCGATGCCGCCCTGCAGATCATCGATATGGCAAAAGCCGAGCTTGATTGCGAGCTTAATCCCAACGTTGTCCTTACCTTGGCCGATCACCTTCAGTTTGCGGTCGAGCGCCTTAAGGATGGCTGCGTTATCGAGAACCCGCTATCGGATACGGTCGAGTTTGTCTATCCGGTCGAGCATGGTCTGGGCCTTCGCGCCCTCGCGATCCTTAAGAAGGAGACCGGGGTTTCCATGCCGCGGACCGAGGCTTGCTCCATCGCCATGCACCTAGTGAATTCCGAGCGCGCGGATGGTCGGGTTGACGATATGGACGAGGTCATGCGTACGCTTTCCTCCATTGACGAAGTTACCAATATCGTGGAGCGCGAGTTTGGCATCACCGTGGACCGCGCATCATATAACTACGCCCGCTTCACCACCCATCTTCGCTATCTCATCAAGAGGCTTAAGGCGGACAGGGCATCTTCCGATTCCAATGCCGATCTGTTCGCTCGAATCTCTCATGATTTTCCCGATGTCAGCGCTTGCGCCGACGCGATTGCCTCCTATTTGGAGGACCGCTTTGGCCGCGCGTGCTCCGAGGAAGAACGCCTCTATCTCATGATGTACATCAATCGGTTCCTCGCGAGCCGCTGATGGGATCTCTCGTCCAGGCGCCGGACGGGGCATCCGAACAATAGGTATTAATGAAACTATGCGGAAGGAATGATCATGGCTCAGAAAAACTATGACGAGCTGTCCCAGAGCATTCTCGACAACATCGGTGGCAAGGACAACATCAAATCCCTTGCTCACTGCATCACCCGCCTGCGCTTTAAGCTCAAGGACGTTTCCAAGGCCAATACCGAGGCCATCGAAGCGCTTCCCGGCGTCATCAAGGTTCTCGACGCCAATGGTCAGTACCACGTCGTCGTGGGTAACAAGGTTGAGGAGGTCTACGACAGCTTCGTGAAAGTATCCGGTCTACACGGTGGCGGCGAGGTCGCGGCTGATGATGACGATTCCAACGAGAAGAAGACCCCTGCCGCTATCCTCATCGACTTGATCTCCGGCATCTTCGCCCCCATGCTGGGCACCTTTGCCGCCGCAGGTATCATGAAGGGCCTGCTCGCCGCCGCGACGCAGTTCTTCCCTGAGTTCGCTACCGATGGCGCCTATACGCTGCTCTACACGGTCGCCGACGGCATGTTCTACTTCCTTCCTGTTGTGCTTGCGTACAACGCCGCTAAGAAGTTCCGCATGAGCGAGTTCAACGCCATGGCCATCGCGTTTGCTCTTGTGTATCCCACCATGGTCGCGCTGACCTCTGGTGAGGTCCTTGGTTCTGTTGACCTTGGCTTTGCGGGCACGTTCTCCTGGTACGCCATGTTCTTCGGCATTCCCATCATCATGCCCGCTTCCGGCTACACCAGCTCCGTTATTCCTATCGTGCTCATGATTACCTTCGCTGCCTGGCTTGAGCACAAGGTCAAAAAGGTAATGCCTGCTTCCGTCAAGATGTTCTTCACCCCGCTGGTCGTCGTCACCGTCACCGTTGTTCTCGGCTATCTGTTCATCGGCCCCGTCGCTACGCTGATCACCAACCTGCTCGGCCTGCTCTTCCAGACCCTGTTCGGTCTTCCCGTCGTGGGTTCCATCCTCGGCTGCACCGTCGTCGGCGCTTTCTGGATGTGCCTGGTCATCTTCGGTTTCCATTGGTCGCTCGTCCCTATCGCGCTTGTTAACCTCACCACCCTTGGCCATGACTACATCCTCGGCGCCGTTATCGCCCACTCCTTCTCCCTGGGAGCCGTCCTGTTCGCCATGTACCTCAAGAATAAGGACCAGGATTTCCGCGGCATCTGCTTGCCCGCTATCATCTCATCCTTCTTCTTCGGCGTTACCGAGCCTGCTATCTACGGTGTCGCCCTGCCCGATAAGAAGGCGTTCGTGATCGCCTCTATCGGCTCCGCCGTCGGCGGCCTCATCATCGGTCTCACCGGCGCTGTGGTCTACATCTCCGGTGGCCTGGGCGTCTTCAACTGGCTGTCCTTCCTTCCCCCCGCGGGTGTCGAGGGAGCTAGCTTCATCGTCCCTGCCGTCATCGCCTCCCTGGTGGGCGCCGTCGTGGGCTTCGTCCTCGAGTACGTCACCTACAAGCCTGAGCAGAAGCTTGCTAAGTAGTAATCGCGTCAGCTCTTAATAAGGGCTGCGCAAGATATGGGGCGCGCGGCCCGGAGCATCTCGCTTCGGCCCCGCGCCCTTTTGCTCCCTTCGTTTTCCTTCTTTGCGAAAGGATTCCCACTATGTCTTTCCCTAATAACTTCCTATGGGGTGGTGCAACCGCAGCCAACCAATTCGAGGGCGGCTGGAACCTTGGCGGCAAGGGTCCTAGCGACGCAGATATGATGACCAACGGCACCCATACCACGCCGCGACAGATCACCCGTACGTGGGAAGAGGGCCTGTGCTATCCCAACCACTTCGCAAGCGACTTTTATCATCGCCATGCCGAGGACGCCGCGCTTATGGGCGAGATGGGCTTCAAGGTGTTCCGCATGTCCATCAACTGGAGCCGCATCTTCCCCAACGGAGATGATCTGGTGCCCAACGAGGAGGGCCTGGCGTTCTACGACCAGGTCTTCGATGAACTGCACGAGCAGGGTATCGAGCCTTTGGTAACCATCAGCCATTACGAGTTGCCCTGGCATCTCACCGAGAAATACAACGGTTGGGCATCTCGCGACCTTATCGATTTCTATGTTCGTTACTGCGAGACCATCTTCACTCGCTATCGCGATAAGGTGAAGTATTGGCTCACCTTTAATGAGATCAATTGCGGTACCATGCCTCTGGGCGGCTATCTGGGCCTGGGCATCCTCAACGAGGGAACGCGCGACTTCCTCAACCAGGTGGATGACCCGCAGCTTCGTTTCCAGGGTTTACACCATCAGTTTGTGGCGAGCGCCCGCGCGGTCAAGCTCGCCCATCAGATCAACCCTGATTTCAAGATCGGTTGCATGATCGCCTATATGGCCAATTATCCGTATAGCTGCAACCCGGCTGACGTCATCGCATGCCAGCAGAAGATGGACGAGGGTAATTATTATTGCGGCGACGTTCAGGTTCGCGGGGAGTATCCTCACTTTGCCCAGAGGGTCTGGGATAAATATGGCGTTAAGCTCGATGTTGCTGAAGGGGATCTGGAGGACCTCGCAAGCGGTACCGTCGATTTCTACAGCTTCAGCTATTACATGAGCAATGCTGTGTCTACCGACCCCGCTCTCGCTTCGACTGGCGGGAACCTCATGGGTGGTGCTAAGAATCCGTATCTCAAGGCAAGCGATTGGGGTTGGCAGATCGACCCTGATGGCCTGCGTTGGACGCTCAACGAGCTGTACGGGCGCTACCGTATCCCGCTGATGGTTGTAGAGAACGGTCTCGGCGCGTTCGATATGGTTGAGGACGACGGAGCTATTCACGATAGCTATCGCATCGATTATTTGCGTATGCATATCGAAGCCATGAAGAAGGCCGTTGAGGTCGACGGGGTTGACCTTATGGGCTATACGCCGTGGGGTTGCATAGATTTGGTCTCCGCTTCAACCGGTGAGATGGGCAAGCGCTACGGCTTTGTGTACGTCGATGCGGACGACGAGGGTAACGGCACCTTCGACCGCAGTCGCAAGGATAGTTTCTTCTGGTATAAGAAGGTTATCGAGTCTAACGGCGAGGACCTGGCATAGGCCATCGAACGCGTTGGCGCTCATGTGCGAATGGCCGTGCGACGTGTGCTGCTTGCGTGCTCCTTGCGTGGTATTATTATGGCGTTACCTGCTGGTATGGCAGGTAACGTTCACTCATGAAATGTTGTGTAAATCCTCGCGCCTTATGAGGTGGTGCGATGTTTGAATGGGGGATCCAATGGGATTTTTTGACAGGTTTAAGAAGGCGGCGGAGCCCGAGAAGCCCGCGGTGCCCGCATCCGTAACGGCTCAGGTTTCTGCTGATGCGCTGTGCGCTCCCGTAAAGGGCCGCGTTTGCAAGATGGCTGATATCCCCGATCCGGTCTTTAGCTCCGAGGTCCTCGGCAAGGGTTGCGGCGTTTGGCCCGAGGCCGACGTCGTTTATGCTCCCGTTACCGGTACGGTGACCGTTACCATGGGCCATGCCGTTGGCATCCAGGGCGATGACGGCGTCGAGGTTCTGGTGCATGTGGGCGTTGACACCGTTAACATGCAGGGAGAGGGCTTTACTGGCTATGTTGCCCAGGGTGATCACGTAGTTGCCGGTCAGGCGATTCTGGGCATCGATCGCGGTAAGATCGCCTCTGCTGGTTATAAGGACGTTGTTGTGCTGGCTGTTTCCAACAGCGCTGAGTTCGCTTCTGTAGAGCTGTGCGCGGACGAGGATTCCGCTGTTTCTGCAGGCGAGGCCGTTCTTAAGGTTGCTCGCTAGCCTCCTTTTCGCTTATATGCGTGTAAGCCGCGTGCCCATTGGTGCGCGGCTTTTGTTTAGATTTCGAGCGTTAAGCAAAAACGGCGATGCCTCAAAGGTGCGTCGCCGTTTTAAATTGGGTAAGTTGAAGCTCTCTGTAAGCTATATCTTCTGCATCTCGGAAAGCGTGTTGTTGTACCAATGGTACCAATTGGGCGGGCAGTACTTCTTAGCCGCTTGAACGCTAATCGTGTAGCCATAGCCGCGGGCAAGTCCGCGCACATGGGTATCGATGGCTTCTTCCCAGCTTGAGAAGTCGATTGCACCCCAGCCCCAGGCGTTATGCTCGCGGAAGCAATAGGCTCCCTTTGAGCTTTCGGTGTTGGAGATCGCGGGGGACCAGCGGGGATCGACACCGTATTTCCAGGCAGCGGCTGCAAAAGTCGCGCCGTAGCCTTCGAGAGGGGAGCCTGCAAGGTAGGCGTCGATGCGTGCAGACCACTCGGCAACAAAGCTGGCCTCATCGGTGTTCCAGTTGACGCCGGATGTGTCGGGCAGGACCACTGATGAGCTCTCTTCGGTGCCACCAGCAAGCTCACTGGATGCCTGCTGAAGCGCTGCAAGCTCGGAAGCGGCCTCCTCGTCTGCTTTCTTTTGAGCGGCCTCGCGGAGTTTCTGAGCCTCGGCAAGAGCGTCGGAGGCCGCCTTGGCCTCTGTGTCTGCCTGGGCCTTTGCCTGCTCAAGCTCTACCTTCGTCTGTTCAAGCTGCTTTTGGGTTTCATTGAGCTCTTCGAGCGCGCTGGTGTTGGAATCTTTGATCTGGTTCATGTAAGCCATCTGGGTGAAGAACTCGTCGAAGGACTGGGAGTTCAGGATGAAACTCATGAACGGATTGGATGCCTTTTCATACTTGTACATATCGCGCATGACCTGGCTGGCTTTGCGCTGCTGCTCGGGGAGCTTGGCCTCGAGCTCGGCGATGAGCGCATTGTTCTCATCAATCTGGGCCTGGAGCTTCGCGACATTCTCTGTTGCCTTGTCATAGGCGGCGGCGGAATCCTCAAGCTTTTTCTGGGTCTCGGTCAGCTGTGCCTCAGTCTCCTGGGTAACGGCCAGAGCGGTTGTAGGGCACAGCGCGGTACCCGAAAGCGCGAACGCCAACGCAGCGCCGATAACGAGAGCCTTGTGAGTATGTCCATAATTGCGCATGTACGTATCCTTCGATAGCAGACAACGTGCGAAATCTTTTTCAGGCCATAGTATATACCTGACTTCGAGTTGAACTTGAACCTTAGACTTCTTTAAGGGTCAAGTTGAAGGTTTAGGATAGTCAGCTACCTGCAAGTTTGATGAATTGTGAAGCAACTATAGAGTTTCAAGTTCACGTTTAAGGTTAGGCTCTTGGGTAGATTCTACCCTTAAGAGCGCTACAAAACCATGCGACAACCAGCGGATATCGTACATATGTCGCGCCTTGGCTTCATCCTAAATCGATACGCGCTGATACCAATTTTTAGTGGTACAGCTTGGATGCAAGCGCGTGAGGATTGCGTTGCCTTCGCGGGCGAGGCTTAGTTGAAAGACAAGCGCGTGGATACCTTTTGAGATATCCACGCGCTTGAATGCGCCCTTGATGATGCCCGGCTTATTCGAAGCCAAGTGGGGTGTGGGTTGGTGATGGCCATGATGCCGGGGATTGTTATTAGTTGTTGCTGAGAAACTTCTTACGTGAGAAGAAGTTGTACCACGTCACCAAAAACGTCGAGATGAGCTTCATTGCCTGGTAACCAATATTGAGCATGGTGACCCCGACAAACATATACAGATCGTTCAGGCCAAGTCCCACAGCCGAAAGGATCGCGAAGATTGTGAACTCGCGCTTGCGGCTCATGCCCTCGCGATGGTCGAAAACGTATTTCATGCTCAGGACATAGTTTATTATCACGGAAACGATAAACGATACCGTGGTGCTGAAGAACAGGTCCGCCTCGCACGCTTCTACTAAAAACATGAGGAGCGCGTAGTCGACGGCCAGTGACGTTAGTCCAACAATGGCGAATTTGCCGAATTGCTTTGTATTTTCTTGAGTCAATGCAGCTCGCACCAAAACCCCTTACAACAGAGTGTATGTCAAGAACTATAAATATATTGTCAGCAAAAGGTAAGCTGCTCTCGGTGAAACTACAGGCGCACCACATATCGCCGCGGTGCGCCTGTAGGGTTTAGGGTGAATCTGTTGTTGCGGGATTAAGAGGCTTACTGTTTTTGTGCATCTCCTCCTGCATCTCCGCCGTCGAGGAAGATCTTCCTGGTAATGAAGTTCCATACCATCACGATTGCCGTTGCCGCGATCTTGACAATTCGGTAATCGATGGATGCGATCTCGGTGCCCGCCCACATGATTGCATCATTTATAAGCAGGCCCGCGACTGAGAGGGCGATGAAGATTGCAAACTCGCGCTTTCGACTCATATCGCTCTTGTGGCTGAAGACATACTTCATGCTCGCGAGGTAGTTGAAAACAACGGAAACGATAAACGAGACCGTGGCAGAGGCGACGGGGGGTATGCTGAATACCTCAGTAAGCAGCACCATGACCCCATAATCGATGACGAAAGCGATAACGCCGACGACTCCGAATTTCATGATTTGCGTGATCAAATTCCTCATGAGTTGCTCCAAGCTTTGTGACAAGAATGGTTCAGTGATGGTAGGTGAACTCATGCTTTTACTAAGCGGGCGATGCCTGGCAAAAGCTCGATTTATATAAAAACTGCATGCCGCATGTTCAACAGCCGTAGATTTATTGAACCGCTTTCTGCAAAATATCGCTGTGCTACCATGTTTTGCGTATTTGACTGCATTTGCTCTTTGTAAGGGGTTCAATCGTGTCAACAAAGGCCAAGCTCGGAAAGAGCCACGCATCGAGCGCGCTTGCCAAAGACATCTTTATTCTCAAGCAGCTTGTAAGCAAGGATTTTAAGCTTAAATATCGACGCAGCGTCTTGGGCGTTGTCTGGAGCGTTCTCAACCCGTTGCTCATGATGGTTGTCATGAGTATTGTTTTCTCGTACATGTTTGGTGGGTCTGTAGAGAATTTCCCCCTGTACCTCATTGTCGGTAACGTTACGTTTTCCCTTATGAGCGACTCAACCAACGCCGCTCTTTGGTCGATTATCGATGCGGCTCCGCTTCTTAAGAAGGTTAAGGTCGATCGCTTTGTCTTTCCGGTGCAGAAGGTTCTCTTTGCGCTGGTCAACTTTGCGTTCTCGTTGATTGCGGTTGCGTTCGTCATGCTGTGGTTCAGGGTTGTTCCCACCTGGCATCTCGTCATGCTTCCCGTGGTTCTCGTCCTCCTCATGCTCTTCTGCATCGGCATCGGTCTCGCCATCGGTTCCCTTGCGGTTTTCTTCAGGGACATTATTCACCTTTGGGGAGTCATCATTTTGGCTTGGACGTATCTGACCCCTATCTTCTGGGATCTTCAGCTTTTGATCGATAAAGCCGCGCCCGCTTGGATCATCACGCTTGTTAAGGTGAATCCCATGTACAACTACATCGCGTTCATGCGCGATATCTTCCTTTGGCAGCAGGTTCCCTCAGCTACCGTTTTTGGTCTTTGTTGTTTTTGGGCCGTTCTCGCCCTGGTTATTGGTTTGCTCATCTTCCGTAAGACCGAGCACAAATTCATTCTTTACGTTTAGGCGAGGTTTGCGCTCATGACAACTTCAATTCAAGACAATGACTACGCTATCGAGGTGAAGGATGTCTCTATGGTCTTCAATATGGCCAGCGAGCAGCTTAATAGCCTCAAGGAATATTTCATCAAGATCGCCAAGCGCGAATTATTCTTCAAAGAGTTCCGTGCTCTTGACCATATTTCCTTTAATGTGCCCAAGGGCGAGGTCGTGGGCCTTATGGGCACCAACGGCTCCGGTAAATCCACCATGCTTAAAATCATCGCTGGCGTTCTGGAGCCCACTGAGGGCGAGGTTGTTGTTCGCGGAAACATCGCCCCTCTCATTGAACTTGGTGCAGGTTTCGATCTCGAGTTGACCGCACGTGAGAACATCTACCTCAACGGTTCGCTTCTGGGCTATACCCATGAGTTTATCGACCAGCATCTGGACGATATCATTGAATTTGCCGAGCTTCGCGATTTTATGGACATGCCCTTGAAGAATTATTCAAGCGGCATGGTTGCGCGCATCGCTTTCGCTATCGCTACCGTCACGGAACCGGACGTTCTCATTGTTGATGAGACTCTGTCCGTTGGCGACGTCTTCTTCCAGGAGAAGTGCGAGCGACGCATTCAGAGCTTCATCGATTCCGGCAACGTCACCGTCTTGTTCGTCAGCCACAGCATCGACCAGGTCGAGCGCCTCTGCAAGAGCTGCGTGTGGATTGAGAAGGGCAAGCAGCGCATGGTCGGTCCGGTGGAGGAAGTCTGCAAGGCCTACCGCAACCAGTTCAACTAGTACGGCATTACAATGGATACCCTAATAAGGGCGGGCGCGCCGCGCGTGTGCCGCAATGATCCCAATGCTGCCGCTACGACGTCCGTCGCGCCCTTTTTCTCCATCATCATGCCAAGCTATGGGGTGGAGCGCTATATCGAGGCGGCTTTGGACGATGTCCAGGCGCAAACGTTCGGCGATTGGGAGCTGATCGTGGTGGACGATGGCTCGCCGGACAACGCCGCCCAGCTAGTCCGCGAGCGCATGGCCGCTGATTGCCGCATTCGCTTGGTCCAGCACGATGCTAACCGCGGGTTATCCGCCGCACGCAACACCGGGCTTTCGCATACCCGCGGTGCCTATGTGTGGATTCCCGATCCCGATGACAGGTATGACCGCACGCTGCTCGCGCGCGTTCACGCTGTCCTCACCGACACTGCCGCAGATGCGGTTGTCTTTGGCTGCACAGAGGAGTACTTCGACGCCAAGGGCAACCTCACCGGGTCGCGAAGCATCGTGCCTCCGGTTTCCGGCGTCGCGTCCGGCGATGCGTTGCATCGCAGCGTTCTCGACCTTGAAGAGGCGACGCTTTACGGCTACGCCTGGAACAAGGTCTACAGGCGCTCTGAGCTCTCAGACCTTGCGTTTGAAACCGTCCCGCTTATCGAGGATATCCTGTTCAACATCGCGTTCTTCCAAAACGCCAGCGTTTGCGTGTTTTTGGACGATGCTCCCTATCGCTACGCCAAACGGCTTAACGCCAACCTCACCAATAAGTTTGTGCCTGAGTACTACCAGGTTCACAGGCGCCGCATCGAGGCCCTTTTTAACCAACAGCGCGCGTGGGGGCTCGATAACCAAGAGGTGCGCAGCCGCCTGGGGTCGCTCTACGGTCGCTTTATCATGAGCGCCCTGGAGAGAAATTGCGATTCGCGCGCGCATCTTGACCGTGCGGGCCGCATCGCCTGGTGCCGCTCTCTTTTTGCGGACCCGCTGTTTTTGACCCTTATTCCCGGCGCCACCTCACGGGGTGGAAAAGTTCTTAGCTTGGGGCTTGCCGTATTGAAAACGCGCTCTGTCCTTGCTTGCTGCGCGCTCGGCAGGCTTATCCATCTGGTTCGCGGTTCTGGCTCCCGTATGTACGCGCAATTGAAGATGCAGAGGTGATGACGATGTCTTGTACGCAAACGAATGGATCCAAAGGTTACTCCAAGGTCCTTACCATCGCCATCCCTTCCTATAACGTCGAGCGCTACCTTGAGCACGGCCTTGCAAGCTACTGCTCGCCCAAGCTGGAAAGCGGGTTGGAGGTCATCGTCGTCGACGACGGTTCCACCGACGCCACCGCCCTCATCGCCGAGTCCTTTGTCAAGCGCTCTCCGTCGATCTTCACGGTCATCTCTAAGGAGAACGGCGGCCACGGATCCACCATCAACGCGGCGTTGCGGCAGGCTCGCGGCAAGTACTTCCGTGTGGTCGATGGCGATGACTGGGTGTGCACCCAGGGACTTATCGATCTGGTTGAACGTCTTAGCAGCCTTGACTGCGATCTGGTGATCGACAAGAAGCGCGAGGTCCACATGGTGACGGGGGAGAGCACGCTGTTCGAGCTTCCCGATGGCATCACGCCCGGGGACGTGCTCTCCTTTTCCTCGGTGTGCGGGGTTCATCAGGCCGCGTCGCAGATCATGATCCATACACTCACCGCCAAGACCTCCTATCTGCGCTCTACCGACCTTCACCTACTGGAGCATACGTTTTACGAGGACTACGAGTACATTCTCAAGGCGAGCGCTCCCGCACGCGATATCGTCTTTTACGATATCGAGGTCTACCAATACCTGGTGGGCAACGCCCAGCAAAGCGTTAGTTTTGAAAACTACGTCAAGCGCTGGGGCGACCATACGCGCGTGGTGGATGAGGTGCTGGCCTACCTCGAGCGTTGCGAGAATGGAGAGGTCCTTGCATCCGGTACGGATGGCCCGTTGGGGACGCAGTCACTCGATTACGTACGCCACAAGGCGCATCTCATCATAGATACGCACTACAACATCGCGCTTTTGTTTGACGAGGACAGGGCTCGGGGCCGTTCTCGCGCCGCGGCGTTTAGGCAAGACCTCAAAAATCGCAATCCGGCGCAGTGGAAGTTGGGGGAGAAACGGTATAGGGTTGCATTGCTCCTCAATCGATTGGGTATCTCGTATACTCGCATGAGTAACATTCTCGGGCGCTAGGCGCGCAGGTGACATCGAAGGGACCATCATGGCTTCAAAGGGACGCATAGCGATCTTCAGCATCGACGCCAAGCTTGGCCGCGAGGTCAAGGGCGCTACTCGTTATGTCTACCTTGCCGAGCTTCTGCAGCGGTCAGGCTATGAAGTTGATTTCATCACTTCTCGTTTTCAACACTGGGAGAAGCGCCAGCGCGATCTCGACGCGTTCGATTACTCCGCGCACTCCTTCAACATCAAGTTCATCGAGGAGCCCTTCTATCCCAAGAACATGTGCCCTCAGCGTATCTGGGCCCATCATGTTATGGCGGGCCGCGTCGCCGAGTATTTCGAGAGCGACCACGCCTACGATCTCATCTATTCGCAGATTCCGCCTAACGACATCACGTTGGCCATCGGCCGGGTTGCTAAGAAATACAATATTCCCTTTGTCATCGACGTGAACGATTTGTGGCCCGAGGCGTTTCGCATCGCTCTGGACGTCCCCGTCCTCTCCGACATCGCGTTTTTTCCCTTCTACCGCCAGGCCAAGGCGGCATATAACCTCGCCGACGCGATCGTTGGTACCTCTGATGAATACGCCTCGCGCGGATTTAAGGACCGTGCTCAGGATATCCCCAAGGTTGTTGTGTACGTAGGTAACGACGTGGACGATTTCGACGCCGGCGTCGCCGCCAATGCGGACGAGGTCAATAAAGCGGACGATGAGGTGTGGGTGGCATACGCCGGTACCTTGAGTGCATGCTATGACCTTGGGACGCTTATTCGCGCCGTGGCGCGGATTCAGCGCGATAGGCCTTGGGTTAAGCTCAAGTTGCTGGGCGATGGCATGGTTCGCGAAGATCTTGAGGCCGTTGCCCGCGAGGTTTCTTGCGATGTCGAGTTCTTGGGGTATCGCCCCCACGATGTGATGGCGGCCTATCTTTCTAAGTCTGACATCCTCATCAATTCCTTGGTCGGAAACGCTCCGCAAAGCATCCCCACCAAGATCGGCGACTATCTTGCCGCCGGCAAGCCCATGGTCAATACGTCTTTGAGTCCGGAGTTCTCGTCCAAAGTGGCTGCAGACGGTTTTGGCGTAAACGTTCAGCCTGAGAACGTGGATGCGCTCACGGGCGCGCTCGTCGACTTGATCGACGACAGGTCCGTTATGGAGTCGATGGGCCAGAGGGCTCGCGCCGTGGCCCAAGAGCAATTCAATCGCAGGCGTTCCTATTTGAAGATTGTCGAGCTTATCGAACAGCTGATGAGATAAGGGCATTCCAAATCGGCAGACCATCGACTGATTTGGGCATATCTGACCAAAGAGATAGTAAAATGTTTCCAAGTGTTCGAATTGGTTTTCTGCTATCGACAGGGGGATGCCCATGAGTAGACGTGCTCGGGGCCTGCTGCTATCGACCTTCGCAGTGCTTATTGCGTTGGCGTGCGGGCCCGTATTTATCGCCGCTGGAGAAGATGTCGTTGACGGTGCGGTCATCGCATCGACTGACGAGCCTTCTGCTCTTGCTGTAGATGGGGAGGGCTCGGCTGAGGCTACCGAAGATTCGGCGGAAGCGTCGAATGCCGTCTCGTCCAGCGAGGACGTTGCTTACTCCTGGCGCTATGAAGCCGGTGAGCTCGAGACCCAGGCCGGCGATTCCGATGTCATGCTTCTTTCTCGTCCAACGCTTCCCGAGGGCGCGGCCGAATGGGGCGTTGACGTAAGCTTTGCTCAGGGCGATATCGACTGGGCCAAGGCGAAGGCCGACGGCGTTGATTTCGCCATCCTGAGGCTTGGATACGGCGTTGGCGGTTCTGACAGGCGTTTTGTTGCAAACGTCCAGGGTTGCAAGGCTAACGGCATCAAGTTTGGCGTCTACCTCTACAGCTATGCCTGGAATGCTTCCACCGCGACCTCTGAGGCCGAGTGGACTTTGACCGTTCTGCGCAATGCCGGCGTTTCGCCAAGTGATCTTGGTCTGCCTGTTTATTATGACCTTGAGAACCAGAATCCCGCCACGGGCCGTCCCGCGGGCGTTGATGACAAGAATCAATACCATGAGATCGAGGGCGGCTCCGCAACGTTTGCCGCTATGGGCAAGGCATTTTGCTCTAAGATCGCTGCTGCCGGCTACACCCCGGGCGTCTACGCCAATCTTCGCTGGTGGAACAACTACCTTACCGATAGCGTCTTCGACAATTGGGACCGCTGGGTTGCCCAATACAACTCTACCTGTGATTACGAAGGCGACTACACGCTGTGGCAGTATAGCTCTTCCGGCTCCGTGGACGGTATTTCCGGCCGCGTGGACGTGAACTACCTTTACGATCCCGAGGGTACGCCGCAGTACATGGACAAGCTTGCCGCAGCAAATAAGGGCCTTGTCCAGGACGGCTCTTATGTAGTTGCCTTGGCTGCGGGCAATCGCCAGGTTCTCGATGTTTCCGGCGGCTCGCTCTATGCGGGCGCTAACGTTCAATCGTATGGTGCCAACGCATCCGCGGCTCAAACGTGGGTTGCGCAAACCGTCGACGGCGGATACCTCAAGATCTCCAACCTCGCCAGCGGAAAGGCGCTGTCCGTCACCCCGTCCTCTTCACAGGCGGGAGCCAACGTTCAGCAAGAGGATTGGAGCGATACCCGTTCTCAAAAGTGGGTTGCTACCAAGCAGGGCGATGGCATCGTCCTTCGCTCTGCATTGGGTAAGCACCTTGTTCTTGATATTCCCCAGGGCGCCCATAACGGGGCGAACGCTGTGGTTGGCGAAGACGCCTCGTCCTCTTCTCAAACCTTCGTCCTCTATAGCGCCGATGGCGTCTCCACTCAAAGCAGAATCCTGCCGGATGGAACGTATTCCTTTACCTTGAACGGCCTTTCGCTCGACATCGCCGGCGCCAGCACGGCTAACGGCGCTGCCCTGCAGCTGTACACGTCCAACGGGACGGCGGCCCAGCTGTTCTCTGTAAGCTTCCACGAGATTTCCGGCGGCAAGGGCTACTACACCATCAGGCCGGCCCATTCGCAGAAGCTTCTGGATGCCGATAACGGAGCATGCTATCCCGGGGCCAGCGTTGCCCAATGGGGCGACACGGCAGGGGCTAAGCAGCGCTACTGGGTCATCGAGAAGAATAGCGACGGCACCGTCTCAATCATCAATGCCGCGAACGGCTATGCGTTGGCCGCGTCCTCTCGCGCTGCTGGTGAGCAGGTGGTCACGCTTCCCAAAACCGATAGCGGAGCCCTTGCGTTTACGTATAAGCGCTCCATTCTTCCTATCTCGCACGACGATATCGACGCCCTTGCCAAAGAGCACATCGACGAGCTGCCAGAAGGCACGTATGCGTTTGGCTCTGGTACGTCGTCCAGGCTCGTCTTTGATGTAAGCGGTGGCTCGACGGGTAACGGTGCGAATATCCAAATCTATTCGTCCAATAGGTCCGCTGCCCAGCAGTGGTCGGTCGAGCGTGTCGACAAATCCAACGGCTACGTTCGCATAGTCAACGTGGGCTCCGGCAAGGTGCTGGATATTCAATCCGGTTCCAATACGCCCGGTGCGAACGTGCAGCAATATAGCTGGAACGGCAGCAGGGCACAGCTGTGGCTCCCCATTAAGCAGGCCGACGGCTCCTACGTGTTCTATTCCGCCGTCGCGAACGCGCTGGTCCTGGATGTCTCGGGTGCTGGCGCCTACAACGGCGCGAACATCGACGTGTACACTTCTAACGGAACCATCGCGCAGTCGTTTTCGGCTTACAACCTTAATCCCAACGTGCCCAGCCAGGGCCGCGTTGTCGATGACGGCGTGTACACCTTTGTGTCCTCTTCCAATTCAAACAGCGCTGTAGCCCTTGGCGAGCCGCTTGATGCCAACGGAACGCTGTTGGGCATCGCGGACGCAAATGGCAGCTCCACCTCCCAGCAGTTCATGCTCACGTACGGCGATGACGGGTATTACAGGATTCGCTCCGTCTCCTCCCAAAAGGGCCTTGATCTAAAAGACGGCGATTTCCTTGCGGGCGCCAAGATCCAGCAGTGGGACTATTCCTCTGCCAACAAGAACCAGAAATGGGTTGTCTCCAAGAACAGCGACGGCACTTATTCGGTGGTGTCTGCTTCCACCGGCCTTGCGTGGGATCTGTCCGGGAACTCGCTGGTGTGCAATCCTGTCAGCTCCTCTTCGAGTCAGCGCTGGTCGCTGAATAAGTACGTTCCCGTTATCGAGACCGGCGCGTACATCTTGAAGTCGGGTGTGGGCGATAACGTGCTAGACGTTGCCAGCGGCAGCATCCAGGACGGCGCCAACGTTCGCATGTGGACCAACAACGGCTCCCTTGCCCAGCGCTGGTACGTCCGTAAGGTATCCGATGGCGTGTATCGCTTCCAAAACGTGCTCTCCGGGAAATATCTTTCTGCTGACAGCTCTGATAACGTCGTTCAGTCTTCGTTGACCTCACGTTGCGATTGGACCACCGAGGCTTCCCTGTACGGCGTCGTCCTTAAGAACGTGGCGACGGGTAGGGTGCTCGACGTTTCCGGTGGCAGCAGCAAGGTTGGTGCGAACGTCCAGGTCTACTCGTCCAACGGCTCCAAGGCCCAGGCGTGGACGCTGCAGGCGAAAGAGCTTGTGAGCGAAGGTTTCTATCAGATAGCTTCCTCGATTAACTCCTCGTTTGTCTTGGACGTCTCCCAGGGATCAAGCGCTAACGGCGCCAATGTCCAGATCTATGCGAACAACAGCACGTCCTCGCAGAAATGGATGGTCAAGAGCGCCGGCAACGGGTGGTATAGCATCATCGCTGCCTGCTCTGCCAAGGCGCTCGATGTTGCCGGTGGATCTGCTTCCCCCGAAACCAACGTGGACCAATATGACCAAAACGGTACCGCCGCTCAAAAATGGACGTTCAGGATGGGGGAGAACGGCGTGGAGATCGTCTCCATGCTGGGTACCGTCCTGGATGTAAAGGGCGGCGAGGCGTACAACGGGTCAAATGTTCAGACTTATATGTCGAACAACAGTCGCTCCCAGCAGTGGCACCTTACGTCTATTGAGGCTCCCGGCAAAATCGGCTATCAAAATCCGTCTCAGTTCTTCCAGGTAAGTAGCAAGAATGTTCGGTTGGTGGACGCAGCGTACTCCACGCCGTATTGCTACGTGACACCTTCGAGGATCGATGTCGATGCCACCAGGGAGGAGTGCGTTGAGACGTTTATTGCCCGTGCATTCGAGTATATCAATGCCCCCTATGTGTGGAACTACTCGCTTTCCCCCCAAAAGGGCGTGGATTGCGCGGGCCTTGTCATGCAGGCGGCGTACGCGTGCGGTATGGATTTGGGCGAGTACAACCCTTACGCCCATTGGTATGATCCCTGGCACAGCCACGATGCAAACAACATGAGCGTCGACCCGCGCTTCATGCATGTCAAGCTTGCCGATCGCAAGCGCGGAGACCTGGTCTTCTACCCCGGTCACGTTGCGATCTATCTTGGCAACGACCAGATTATCGAGGCGACCCCTCCGCGCGTAAGGACTGCGAACGTCTTTTGGCTTGGAGCGCCCACTGCGGTGGCCCGCCCCTTTGTATAGGGACTGATTACCCTAGCGCCCGGCTGCTTCCACAGTCGGGCGCACTTGTAGTTACTGTGCTATTAGGCCCCTTGCATGGCTCATTGTATAGAATTAACTCTGTTCAACATCTGCCCGTCGCACACGCTGCGGTTGTATGCAACGTTAGGAAGGATCACCATCCCGATGACCGATACCCCGTCGATTTCACTTCTTGTACCAATCTGTAACGTCGAGCGTTACCTGCGCGAATGCCTGGACAGCGCTCAGGGGCAGACGCTTACCGATATCGAGATCATCTGCATCAACGATGGCTCCACCGACTCCTCGCTCGAAATCATCAATGAGTATGCCTCTCGCGACGATCGCTTCATCGTTATTGATAAGCCTAATTCCGGTTACGGCGACTCCATGAACAAGGGCCTCTCCATAGCTAAGGGAGAGTACGTGGGAATCCTCGAGTCTGATGACTTCTTCGAACCCGATGCCCTCGAGCTTATGTATAAGGCTGCTAAGTCGGTTGACGCCCAGGTGGTTAAGGCGGACTTCTTCCTGTTCTGGTCTACGCCTGACGTAAGAAACGACCGCTTCATGTGGGTCGACTCGCGCATCGCCGGCCACATCAACCCCCAGGTTGAGCGTGAGGTCTTTTATCGCAAGCCTTCGATCTGGTCGGCTATCTACAAGCGTGAGTTCCTCATCGAGAACGATGTGACCTTCCTTCCTTCTCCCGGTGCCTCGTATCAGGATGCGGGCTTCAATTTCAAGGTGTGGTCTTCCTGCACTAATGCCGTGCTTATCGACAAACCCATCCTTCATTATCGTCAGGATAATGAGAAGTCTTCTGTCAACTCTCCGGGCAAGGTCTTTTGCGTTTGCGACGAGTATCAGGAGATGAATAAGTATCTCGATACCCACCATCTCGACAGGCCGTATCTTCGTGCCATCCTTTCCAGGATGAAGTTCGACACGTACGAGTGGAACTTTGACCGTCTTGTTCCCGAGCTGCGTGAAGAATTTGTTCCTCGCATGGTTGAGGATTTGAAGCATGATGAGGAGCTTGGACGCGTCGATCTTTCTATCTTCGATCCTGGTAAGAGGATCAACCGTGCCCTGTTGCTTCATGATCCCAAACTGTACGCCATCAAACGCGCGTCCGATGGAGTCCAGTCTCGTTCTGACCGCTTCAAAAGCTTGGTAAAGCACGGCGGTGTTCTTGCTGCGTTTAAGATTGCGCTCTTCCGCCTGACTCATTAACGATTGGTTATTGATGATTAAAGTAAGTATTGTAGTTCCCGTTTACAACGTTGAGCGATATCTCGCTCCCTGCCTCGATTCCATTCGCAACCAGTCGTATTCGAATATTGAAATCGTTTGCGTCAACGATGGGTCCCGTGATCGCTCTCGCGACATCCTTGCTATGTATCAGTCGGTCGACGCCCGTATTAAGGTTGTTGATAAAGAAAACGGCGGTCTTTCATCTGCCCGCAATGCCGGCATCGCCGCCGCTACTGGTGACGTGGTGTGTTTTGTCGATTCTGATGATATGATTACCCGTGATGCTGCCGCGGTTATAGCTTCCATCTTTGAATCTACTTCCGCCGACGTTGTAACCTTTGGAGGCTCTGCGTATCCTTCGTTTAAGTCCTATCCTTGGCTTGACCGAGTCCTGAGCCCTCGCGATGTCATTTACGATACGTTCACTCCCGATATCTTTGAAAAGGAGGCATGCGATCCCTTTGCCTGGCGGACCGCCTGCCGTAGGGATTTCCTGCTTGCCCATGGGGTTGCGTTTGACGAAGAGCTTCGATTTGGCGAGGACAAGCTATTTCTGTACTCCATCTATCCGCGCTCCTCAAAGACCGTCTTCGTTTCCAACAAGCTGTATCTCTACCGGCTTGACCGCGAGGGATCTCTTATGAGCTCGCGCGCGGAAGACCGTCATCTCAGGCTCTATGATCACCTGAGGATCTTCCACGCCATTGTAAAAGACTGGTCGGATGCTGGTTTCATCGAGTCTTATGGGTCCGAGCTGCTGCATCTTGGATGCGAATTCCTTATCGTCGACTTGCTGAGTGCTCCCAAGACTATTCGCGTGGACCTGCTCAATTTCCTTGCTGCCATTTGGACCGTGTATTTCTCTCGCGAGCAAATCGACGGCCTGCTTTCGGATCCCCAATACGGTTCCCTGGTCGATGCCGTTCTGGTAAATCGCAAGCGTGCATATGGCGTCTCTCACAAGATGATGTTCTATGCATACAGCCTGCACAGCGATCCTCGAGATTTTTTCTCCAGGGTATGGCAGCGCGTTAAGACTACCGGAATCATCGGTCGTTTCGGGCGCTCCGTCTCTTCCAGGTTGCCGCTATCCAGGCGCGCTGCTGCGGGACTTTTGGAGTCTGTTGTATTCGAACAACAAGATGCTTCGATGTGCTCCCAGGCTCTCAAGATGATTCAGTTGGAATCATCTCAGGCGAATTATCGGTCTTAACAACTATCGGACTTTCACCAACCTTTGGGTGAAAGTCCGATTTCTTTTGATCGCGGCGGATTTACGGAAGCATCGATAAACTAGTGATGAAGCGCGTCGACCACTTTTCGATACGGCGTCGCAATCGATGTTCCAAATCGATACGCCTTCGAGTTAAGTATCGTTTCTATTTCGTCCTCAGCGCGCTGCAGCTTTCCCTCCACGTCTTTACGCGCTTCGGTTTCATTGTGAAGCTTTTCCTCAAGAATGGGTATCTGCGGAGCCAGCAGCGTGTAGGCGTCGTAATACTTCCACCTTTCTCGTTCATTGGTACGGTTGGTTTTCCATGATATGTCTCGCTGTGCGGTTACCTCTTGCAGCTGGGTAAAGATGAATTCATCAAGGCTCATGGCTATGGCGTTATTAATGTATGCCAGCTGGCTCGCGTTAAGGTATTCCGCCGTCTTAAGGCTTCCTAGTTCCAGCTCGGTGAAATAGCGTTCTGCAGATTCGAATACCTTAACAAAGGTTGCGAGTGTTTTTTGCGATGTGAGGTTGGCGTAGTACCCATCGATGGCATGGTTTACATAGCTTGTCTTAACGTTTTCAAAGAGGCCGAGCTTTTCCAGCTCTTCTTTAAGCGATCGAAATGCTTCAAAGAACGCAAGCGGATCGACTTCGTTGGTCGAGGTGCTATTGGTGGTCAAGCTGATTCGGTAGTGCGGATAGGGGCGTTTAATCGTTGTAATCGAACGCGCTTTCACTAGCGCCAAGCAGGTAAAGAGAAGGTCGTCCGTTCTTTTTACCTGCTGATACCACAGGTGGTTTTCAACGATAAAGCTCCTTTTGTACATCTTGTTCCACGGTACGTTGGAGAACGTGTTGAAGATGGAGTCTTGCATGTCCCTATAGTTGAACACGTCTTTATCCGGGAGATTACCCGTCACAAAAGTCCAGTCGGTAAGATATTCCTCATGGGTGTCGTTTTCATAGGTATAGGACTGCGTAATAAGGACATCGGCGCCGGTGGCGTCGAGCTTATCCGCCGCATCCTTGATAAACGTCTCATCGAAAAAATCGTCCGCATCCAGGCAGATGAGATAAGTTCCCCTTGAAGCGCCTATACCAAGGTTTCTGGCGGCTCCCGCACCAAGACCCTCCCCTTGAAAAACCTGGTACCTAGTGTCTGATTGCGAGCGTCTCTCAAGGATTTCCGCCGTGCGGTCGGTCGACTTGTCGTTGACGCATATGATCTCAAGAGATTGCTCGGTTTGATTCTCGATGCTATCAAGGCATTCATCGAGATACGGGTCTGCATTGTAGATTGGGACGATAACGCTTACGCGCGGATCCGACATGAACTATCTCCTTGGAACAGCGTCTGGCAGCGATGAATCTGCTTGGGTTGGCATGGCGTACGGTAATTCTAGATGCGGAGATGCCGGCGGTCCGCTAAAAATCGATAACTGGCAGCCGGCATTCAGCAACATACGCTATATCAGCGTTTCAATGGCGTTTTTGACGACGTTGAAGAGCGTGGGACATTCGATATAGAGGGCTCCAAATCGGTCTGTCCCCAAAAACGTCCAGCAGTACAGGCCTATACCAACTATCGAAAGGAGCGCTATCGCCGGGTTGAGCTTCCCCTTTGGGCCATCGTTTGATGGCAGGCTCCAAAGAAGCAAGACGGTTGGGATGAGTAGCAGCCATGCGAAGTCTGCAAAATATCTCATATTGGTGCCGGACACATAGCTGGCAACAACGATGTCGAAAGAGGCGATGGCAAGGCAGGCTACAGACAACTTGAGACCTCCACGCTCCTTAAGGGCGCGGCGCGGCTTTTTTATCAGCAGTCCAAAGAGGCAGAGCGTAACGGGCGTGAGAAACATGAATCCAGCATAAAAGGGCTCGTTGGTGAATAGCATGGGAAGCTTTTGCAGTAAGGGGGACGTATTGATGGTAGAGATGTAAGGGAAGGAGCCAATAAGCTGGAAGGGTAAAAAGAGGTATTCAAGGAATTGGATCATGATTTTCGCCGCGCTGAACGTGTACGAGGTCATGTCTCCGCCCGTGATGTTATATGAGGCTCCAAAGTTGGTCCAAGAGCCAAAGCGTGCCTGGTTGTACCATGCGATGGGGGCCAAAATGATGAGGAACGGCACGATGACAGCCAGTGTGTTCCAGATGCCACGGACAGAGAAGAACTCACGTTGCTTAATCTCGTCAAAGAAGATTGGGAACGCCAACAAGCATGCAAGTACAAATTGCGGCCTGCAGCCCAGCGTGAGCGCTATAGAGAAGGAGCCTGCAACGAGGTAGGCTTTGTTCCATGTTCGCGATTGTGCAAATTGGCGCTCCGCCTTGATCCAGAAGTAGAGGCCCATGTATGTAAAGAACAGCGCGGAGAGTATTGGGATGGGATAAATTCTAGGTAGAAAGGCCTGCTCCAATACACCGCAGCTCAGTCCAAGCAATATAAAGCCAATAAGATACTGTCCAAGAGATATATCTTTAGCATACTTTTTAGCGAGTTCGACAATAAGCAGTGCCGAAGCGGCAAGCGTGAGGCACGCGAACGCAACGACAACGATATCTGTGCGCAAGTGCATGCCTGTAAGCGCCTTGAAGGGCAGAAACGTCAGCAGACACGGCACTACGCCGAAATAGCAGTAATAGCTTCCGTCGTAATATGCGTAGTCCCAATAGATGGGTTCGCGAGCTTCCTTATTGAGCTGTGCTCTAAAAGCCGGGTCGTAGGGGTTTTCCATGCTATCCAAGATGGGTGAGGAAGGAAGATCAAGGCTGAGGCTTCCGCTGAGCAGCGCGTCGGCAAGGTGGTTATATTGGTTGCCGTCCTGGACGGCTTCGATTCCCTCATTGTAGACCGGGCCCTGTTCCAGCCATGCCGCTTGACCCGAAAGCTGCGAGAACGCACCCATACCCATACAGCTTATCGCGAACGCGATGCCAAGGGATACTTTTGCCCTAGCTCCCATGTCAAAAAACTTGATGTTCCAGATGGCCGAGGAGGGTTTGAATATCTCGAACAGCACGTAGATAATCGCCATCACCGCAAGGCGGGCCTTAGAGATGAGAAACGGCCCGGGATTGCCAGAAATGATACCTGCCAGCGTAAGCCAATAGCGCCAATGGAATACGATGGCTTCGATTGCGAATATCGCTACGAGTGCCACTAGCACCTTCATGGCAAGCCTTGATGGAGAAGACTCGCATTTGGTCTTTATCGCCGGCATCGATTTCTTAGCGAAGTGATTGCCTGGTTTGTTCATACGAAGATTCCTTTACGCCGTTCTCAAAAGTAGGACAAAGCCCGTGCAGTACATGATTCTCACAATGGATGCGATTCCGTTGCTAAATGGCATTCCGATCAAGAACGGAAGCGAGCTCCATGCTATCCACCAATCGAGCGCATGCATGCAGTATATGGCCATTCCTTCTCGTCCATAAAAAAGCAGGGGCTTCTTTATGGAATAGTTGATAGCCGGATGGGAAGCTTTTGAGAGGACGGTGGCAGCCAGGCAGACCGACAGCGTTCCCGCGATGGCGGCGATAAGCGCAAGCGCTACGTTGTGATAGGCGCGCGTTGCGAGCTCGAGCGAGCTGTTGCTTGAGGTAGCGAGCCAAAGGACAACGGATATCGGCAGAGCGAGCCATTTGCTCTTGATCTTGCTAAATAGGTCAAGTTGCTTCGCCGCATATCCTACGTACATGAAGAAGATCGCCACAAGTGCGATGTCGAAGCTAAAGGGCAGGTAGATGCCAAGTCGAGCGCCCAGCGAATAGCCAAGTGCAAAGCTGGTCAAGCTGAGGATGCCCAAGGTGGCCAGCGGCTTCTTGGAGCGTTGCGCCGCGGTCGCCGCGATGTTGAAGAGGATTCTGGCGACAAAGAGGACCACGAGGAACCACGCCATTCCAACAGCGACGACCTTGGGCGTTTCCAGGTCGATGCCGGAGGCGAAGGTGTAGGTGAGTGCAAGGGACAAGATGCTTTGGTCCGTTATGGGGCCAGATTTGAGTGCGAGCATTCCGTGCCAAAGCAGAAAGACTATCGTGTAGGGCAGCAGCAGCCTTTTTGCCGACGACGCCACAAGCGGCATCAGGGGTTTTGGTTTAAACGTGTACCCAGCCAAAATGAAAAATAGGGGCATATGAAACGAGAAAATGTATCGATAGGGCGCCGACTCCGGTGATATCGTGTGGCCGACTATTACAAGAAGGCACGCGAAGCCCTTGGCGATGTCTATCCATTCGAGCCTTTGTGAAGGATGCGGAGGCACGCTGGCCGGCGTTATTACAGGGCCCGTTGTCGATTTGCTCATATCTAGTCCTTAGCAATTGCGTTTACGGTTAATTGTACTTAGCTAAGGCTCTTCTGTCATTTCCCGTTTGCATCGCGTCGGTCGCTTTTTGACTGAAACGGGTGTTCTCGGTGTATCGGGGGACCGCGTGTTGGAGATTGGCCCCATCGCGCTACAATCATTTAACGTTCGTTACGGTAATGAGAGGAACATCATGTCTGAACTTGCTACAGTTGAAGACTCTCGCAATGTGATCGTTATCGGTGACCCCATTCTTGGTGTCCTGGCTCCTTCGTGGAGGCTTAAGGAGACGCTTGAGATTCTTGGATATGGAGTGTTCTACTTCTCAGCGCATACATGGCCGCTGCTCTTTCAGGGCGGCGTGGTGCGCCTTTCGTTTTTAAGAAACCTCATCAACCGTTGGGGCGTTAAGGCCCTTGTTCTGGCAGATGGCGTTCAGGTCGATGCAGAGCAGTCGGATGTCCTGGATAATCTTAGCGTGATTGTCTACGCCCTCGATCAGCAGCAGTGCCGTTGCTCCCTCGATTCACTGAACACGACTGCGGATCTTGTTATCTGTGCCTCTGATATGGAGCACGAGGGTCGGTTTTCCAGCAACTTGTTGCTTCCGTTAGCTCCGGACGCGAAGCTTCGCTCCACCGTTCTTGCAAACGACATTGCCCTTTCAGGGGGATATCTTTGTTTGCAGGAGTTCACGCCCGAGCGCCTTGCGTGCCTTCAGGGGCTGGCGGACAGAAACGACACCGTTGTGCGTTGCTTGGGCGACTCTTGGCCCGAGGAGATCAAGATCCGTTCGGATTATTCTTCCCTTGCTTATGCGATGGGCTTCTCCAATCTCCTCATTTACTTTGATGAGGGCGATGGCAAGCCCGCGCCACTTCAGCGTTATTTGATGATGTGCGGGTCCATCATAGGCGATGCCTCCATTCTGGTCCTTTCGAGAGACGATATGGGCTATCGCGTTGAATGCGGCGGCCCCATCTCCTACGGCGCTTTTCTGGAGCGGTATAAATTCGAGGTCGAGGATGTCGCGTTCGAGCAGTTTGTGGCTTCATCGTTCGACAGCCTGTTCGATGGGGAGGCTTCTTTTAACCACTGCCGCATCGCGACCCTGTTTGGTTATGTTGGTAAGGGCAATTTTGGCGATGAGTACATCTTGTCCACCATCGCCAAGCGCTTGAACCTAAGGTGCCCTGGAACGATTTTGCTCGCCGTGGGTGAGGATCCCTGGCATACGCTGGTGCATCGCGGCATCTACTCCATTGGACTTGAAGATTCGTTTGCGCTCGATCGGGCTCTCGAGGCCAGCTCGATTGCTCTTGTGATGGCTGGGTTGCTATTTGATCAAGGCGTTCGCTGGACCATGGGCAAGGGCGAGCTGGTTTCCACGCAGATGCATTCTGACTTGCCGGGTATCGCCTCTTTCTGTCAGGTCGCGCTGCTCAATGACACACCGGTCTTCTTCTACGGAATCGGTGCGGGACCTCTCGATCTAAGGGACGGAAAGCTCCTGGTTCGCTATATGGGCTCGCTTGGCGCGAGGTTCCTTGCCCGTGACGAGATGACCGCGAAGGCGGTTCTCGCGGTAGGCGTATCTCCGGATCAGGTAGCCAGGCGCGCTGACGTTGCGTTTACCGCGACCTCTGAGCCCAGTGCGTATGCTGATCAGTGGCTCATAGACCACGGTGTCGATTATCGAATTGAGAAGCTGATCGTGGTGTCGCTTCGCGATTACGAGAACGTGGTTCCCGGATTCGATAAGACCGTGGCTCGCGCTCTCGATTCCCTTGGCAAGCGATATCAAGATGCTCGTTTCTTGTTCTGCATTCTCGACCAGGACGATATCGTTCCGTCCCAAGCGGTTATCGATGCTATGGAGCTTTCCGATCGCACCCTCATCTTTAATCCCGGCGACGATATCGATGCCATCGCGGGAATGCTCGTTCGTTGCTACGGCGGGTTGTCGATGCGCTATCACTGTTCGTTGATTTTGGCTCGAAGCGGCGTCCCCTGCGTTGGCTTGGGCTACCTGCCCAAGGTTGTGTCGCTGTATCGCGAGTGCGGCCTTGGCAATCACATTCTTCGAATGGATGCTGATTCCGATGAGATCTTCAGGCATCTCGTCGATCTGTTCGAGGGGAGAGAGTTCCTTCTCTCGCGCATCGAGAAGGGAGTGGGCGCGCTTAGCGATCTTGCGAACGAGTCTGAGGATGAGGTCGTCGCGTGCTTGGAGGCCGGCACCTCGGCTGCTCGACTGCTTTCGCATGGATCCGAGCTGTATCAGCGTAATATCACTGGAAGCAGCGAGCAAATCGATTACCTGCGTTGGCGCGCATGGGTTCTCGAAACCGAGCTTCAGGAAACTACCTTGCAGCTTGAGGAGAAGAATCGATATCTGGAGAAAAAATCAAGCGAGGCAGATGCGCTTCGCGCTGAAGTGGACGAGTTGAGGAACTCCACGTCTTTCAAAATCGGCTCCAAGCTCACGTACCTTCCCGGCAAGCTTAAAGCGCTCATCCAGAAGTAGCGTCTACGAGACGATATGAGTTGAACATTGGGAGCCCCTCCCCTTGCAGCTCTATCGTGG